>ERZ772956.143-NODE-143-length-58048-cov-9.933992_pt1 | contig 58048 bp, 46 predicted proteins | sample MGYA00580683_ERZ772956 | MGnify/ENA primary metagenome ERZ772956 (study PRJEB29015, sample SAMEA2738077) | human oral metagenome | biome: human oral; feature: human-associated habitat; material: saliva | place: China | collected 2212 ... | reverse complement strand
AAGTAGATGACCAAGGACACCTTAAGTCATCAGATCCTACAACTGGAAAGGTAATCGAAGGAGACAAGAACGTAACTTATATCTACAAGCTTAAAGAAGATCCATCTCCTCAGCCACAGCCAGACCCAGTACAGCCTAAGGGTAATGTATATGTACATTATAAGGACACTGAAGGAAAAGTAATTAAGACTAAAGTGACTGATGAAAATGCACAGCCAGTAGGTAAGGATTACGATACAGTAGTAGACAATAGACCAACTGAAATAGAATTCGAAGGAAAGACTTACAAATTAGTACCAGCAGGTAACTATACAGTAGGTGAAGTAGATGACCAAGGACACCTTAAGTCATCAGATCCTACAACTGGAAAGGTAATTGAGGGAGATAAGAACGTAACTTATATCTACAAGTTAAAAGACGAACCAGGCAAGCCAGGAGAACCAAATAAGCCAGGTAAGCCAGACGAACCAGGCAAGCCAGGAGAACCAAATAAGCCAGGTAAACCAGACGAACCAGGTAAGCCAGGAGAACCAAATAAGCCAGGTAAGCCAGACGAACCAGGTAAGCCAGGAGAACCGAATAAACCAGGTAAGCCAGACGAACCAGGTAAGCCATATAGGCCATATAGGCCAGGTAAGCCAAGTGAACCAGGTAAACCAAATGAACCAGGTAAACCAAATGAACCAGGTAAGCCAGGTAAGCCAGGTGAACCAGGTAAACCAGGTAAGCCAAGTGAGCCAGGTAAGCCAAGTGAACCAGGTAAGCCAAGTGAACCAGGTAAAACAGTTCAGGTGGTAGAGTCAGGAAAAACTGTTCAGGTAGTTGATTCAGGAAAATCAGTTCAGGTAGTTGATTCAGGAAGTAGTAGACTAGCAAAAACTGGAACTACTAGCTCATCTGCATTACTAAACCTAGCAGCTGTTTTAACAATCTCTATGGGACTTGTATTAACTCTAAGAAGAAGAAAAAATAATTAAATATTATTTAAAGATTAAAGCCTTTAGAATTTTCTGAAGGCTTTTCTTTTCGTATACTTTTAAGTTGATAAAGTATATTGTTCATATTGACATTTTCTCTAGAAAAGAATATACTTAATTTATGTTCATATAATGAACAAATCTATTGGAGGATTGATAAAATGAGTAGATTATATGATATTTTATTGTTGATAAATAATAATGAAAAGGTGACACAGAGGATGCTGGCTGATGAGTCTGGTATATCGCTTGGTGCAGTAAACTCTATTGTAAAGAACCTTGAAGAAGAAAACTATATAGTAAAGGCACCTAACTCAAAGTCCGACTATAGCCTAACTAAACAAGGGATGAAAGTGCTTGAGAACTTCATAGTGGAGAACCAAAACAGAAGGATTAACTTGGAGTCAAAAAAAGACCAAGAAGGCTTGTATCAGGCAGTAATATTAGCTGACAGGGCAATTGGCGACTTCGGTAAACCTACAGGTTTCCTAAAGATAGGTGAGGAAACTGTGGTAAGGAGGATACTTAAGCTCCTAGAGAGTCTAGACCTTGAGGAGGTAATAGTGGTAGCTGGCTACAAGTCAGACTACTATAGGGAATTAGCCCTTTCTAATCCAAAGATAAGACTAGTGGAAAATGACAAGCACAAGTACAGGGGGAGTATGTATTCCTTGTCCTTATGTAAGGATTATATTAGGGGTAACTTCATCCTAATGTCAGATAACTTGATATTTGAGGAAAGGGCTATAAAGAGTCTTTTGGCGAGCCCAGACCAAACCACTATGCTGATTACGTCTGAGTCGGGTTCTGGAAATGAAACCTTAGTTGAGTTAAGAGATGGTTGGGTTTACAAGTTATCTAAGGACATCCACCAATTTAATAGGGTGGACGGGGAATTGGTTGGCTTAGCTAAACTATCAAGCTCCTTCTACAATAAGATGTTAGAGCAATATAAAAAAAATAAGAATCCATACATGGATTATGAGCATACTATAATTGATGTAGGTAGGGAATACAAGGTTGGCTACATTAAGCTAGATGACCTTATGTGGTATGAGATCAATAATAAGGAGAATTTTGCTAAGGCCAAGGGGCAGGTATATTCTTGTATTCTTAGAAGGGATGACAAGATGAAGCTTGCAGACATTAAGGATGAGCTAATTCAAGTCCTTGATGTTAATGAGGATAAAATAGGTAAGATTGAACCTGCTGGGGGCATGACCAATAAAAACTATAGGGTTGACATAGATGGTCAGGCCTACATACTTAGGGTAGCTGGTGCTGGCACCAAAAGTATGATTAGTAGGATAAATGAAAAGTCAAACTCTATTATAGCAGGCATACTTGGCTTGAATACAGAAATCCTATACTTTAATGAGGAAACAGGTACCAAGGTAAGTAAGCTCATTGAAAGTGCAGAAACCCTAAACCCTACAACAGCCAAGAAGGAAGAAAATATGGAAATAGTAGCCCATCTACTAAAGAAGCTACATTTCTCGTGTGTAGATTTTGATAATGAATTCAATGTATTTAGGGAGATAGAGAAATACGAGGGGCTAGTTGAGGAGGTCAAGGGTTCCTACTACGATGATGAGTACCCGATTATAAGGAAGAAGGTTATGGCCCTAGAGGCAGTATTAGATGAAATAGGTAAGGACCTATATACCTGCCACAACGATACAGTTCCTGAGAATTTCATCAAGGGCTTAGACAAAAACTACCTTATTGACTGGGAGTATTCTGGTATGAATGATCCAATGTGGGATATAGCTGGACATATTATAGAATGTGACTTCAATAGGGATGAGGAAGACCTATTTAAGAATAAGTATTTTAGTATAGACTATGATTTGAAGAAGGGGTCAGACAAGCCTAGCCCAATCCAAGAGGAAAAAATTCTCCTATTTAAGATATGTCAAGACTTTTTGTGGTCAATATGGACAGTCTACAAGGAGGCCAAGGGAGTTTCCTTTGGTGACTATGGTCCAATGAGGTATGAAAGGGCCAAACAGAATATAGAAAAATTCTATGAGATATATATGTAGTCTTAAGTATTAGCTATATGTAGTTTTTGTTAGAAGAGATTGAGATGAGTATTTTATGTGTTCGGAGGATATAATGATTAAGAATTATAGGAATAACTTGAAATTTGGGGTATCGTCGGCCCTCCTATCAGGTATTTTTTGGGGAATGGATACTGTATTAACAGGTGTGATTTTGGCTAAGTCACCCTTTGTATCCACAGCCCAGGCCATAGCCATTGCACCAATAGTAGGAGCCTTTCTCCATGACTTTTCATCCGCTTTTTGGATGACCATTCTTTCTATTATTAGGAAAGATTTTATACATACACTAAAGCTTTTATGGTCAAAGAGTGGTAGGTTTGTGATTTTAGCCGCCCTATTTGGAGGACCTATAGGTATGATGGCCTATATGTTTGCTATTACAAATATTGGAGCCAGCTATACAGCGTCCATTTCTGCCATGTATCCTGCTGCAGGTGCATTTTTCAGCTATTTATTTCTAAAGATTAAGCTATCCAAAAAGGGATGGTTGGGCCTATTTTTGAGTATCCTATCAATTATTATTTTGGGATATACACCTGGTCAAGTAGAGGTGAAGAATTTTGCCCTAGGCTTCGGTGCTGCCCTAGTAACAGTACTTGCATGGTCACTAGAGAGCGTAATTTGTGCCTATGGTATGAAGGATGATATAACACCTGTAGAGGCTTTATGGATTAGACAGATGACTTCTGCTTTTATATATGTTATCATTGTGGTATTATTTATAAAGGGTGCTCCGCTTTCTGCGGAGATAATCTCATCCAAGCTAATGATATTTATAGCTATAACAGCCTTTATTGGAACTGCATCCTATCTATGCTATTATAGTGCCATAGATTCTATAGGACCAGTTAAGGCAACGGGCCTTAATATTACATATTCTATATGGGCCATGATAATATCCATTATAGCCTTGGGAACAGAATTTAATCTAAGGCTGGTATTTTGTTCAGTATTGATCATTATTGGATCGGTATTGGTATCCAAGGACCAGGCTGAAGCATAACAATAGGAGTTAAGAGTATGAGAGCAATTATTTTAGCTGCTGGCATGGGGACTAGACTTAGGCCCATAACGGACAAGAAGCCAAAGTCACTGGTTGAAGTTGCCGGTGAAGCTATGACTGAGAGACAAATTAGATTTTTGAAAGATAAGGGTATAAACGATATAATAGTAGTAGTGGGCTACCAGAAAGATGCCTTCGACTATTTAGTTGACAAGTATGGGGTGGAGCTGGTATTCAATGAAAAGTATGATACCTACAACAATATTTATTCTATGTATAAGGTAAGAGACCTTCTTCCAGGATCATATGTCCTAGAAGGGGATATATATATGAACAATAATATAATAGATACTAGTGTGACCGGGTCTACTTATTTTTCTTGTTACAAGGAGGGCTTCATAAACGAATGGAAGCTCGTAGTAGATGATAAGGGTAGGGTTAAGGCCATTGACATCTGTGACGGTGATGGCCATATCATGTGTGGTGTGTCCTATTGGGACCACAAGGACGGTCAATATATCAAGGAAAGACTAGATAATATTGAGGAAATAGAGGACTACCAGAATAAATACTGGGATGATGTAGTCAGAGATAATATGGATAAGCTAAATGTCACAATCAAAAAGCTAGAAAAAAATGACCTGATGGAAATAGACAATGTTGAAGATCTTAAGAAGGTTGAAGACTACCTGGACAGTCAGGCTTATAACAAGTAAACTAAATAAATATCTGATAGGCCTATAATTATAAGAAAGATTGGAGGCCTATTAAGAGTATTACATATTAATAAAGGAGGAATTTCTATGTACAATTTCAATATGCACTTAAATACAAGTATCCACTTCGGTAAGGGTCAGGTTGAAAAGCTAGGCAAGGATATTATAAAGTATACGGATAAGGTACTGCTAGTATATGGTGGTGGCAGTATCAAGAGAAATGGTATTTATGATGCCGTAGTGGCCAACCTAAAGGCTAATAATATAGATTTTGTTGAACTAGACGGTGTAGACCCAAATCCAAGGATTGAATCAGTTAGAGAGGGAATCAAACTCTGTAGGGAAAACCAGCTTGGTGGAGTCCTAGCAGTTGGTGGAGGTAGTTCAATTGACTGTTCCAAAGTCATAGCTGCCGGCGTAAAATACGATGGTGACCCTTGGGACCTTGTTCTAGACAGGACAAAAATTAAGGATGCAATCCCAGTTTTTACTGTCTTGACATTATCAGCTACCGGTTCAGAGATGAATGCTGGAGCGGTTATATCAAACATGACAACTAACCAGAAGCTAGGGACAGGTATGCCAGGTATTACCCTACCAAAGTCTTCTATACTTGATCCAGAGTATACATTTACAGTTCCAGCCAAACACACAGCTGCTGGTACTGCTGATATCATAAGTCATACATTTGAAAATTACTTTACAAATGTAAAGGGAGGCTATCTTCAGGCTAGGTTTGCAGAGGCGATCTTAAAGACTTGCTTCCACTATGGACCTATTGCCTGTAAGGAACCAGACAACTATGAGGCTAGGGCCAATCTGATGTGGGCTTCTTCATGGGCTATCAATGGTTTGATTTCAGGTGGTTCAGCTAACAACTGGTCAGTCCATCCTATGGAGCATGAGTTAAGTGCCTACTATGATGTAACTCACGGTGTGGGCCTTGCTATATTGACTCCTCACTGGATGAGGTATGTCCTAAATGATGAGACACTAGATAATTTTGTTGATTATGGTGTTAATGTGTGGGGTCTTGACCCAAGTTTAGATAAGTATGAGATAGCAAATAAGGCAATAGATCTTACTCAGGACTTCTTCTGCAAGGACCTAAATATACCTGCCAGCCTAACAGATATAGGTATAGACGATGAAAACTTTGAAGTAATGGCTAAACATGCTGCCAATGTCAAGGGTGGAAGCATACAGGGCTTTGTAAATTTAAAGCCGGAGGACATAGTTAAAATATACCAGGCCGCCTTATAGAAAATGAATGAGTAAAATGGCTAAATAGCTTGACAGGTCTAGGTATAGATGTTAAAATAATAGAGGTTATTTTAAAAACTAAATTAAATAAACACAGCAACGGGATTCTTAAAAGGTGCCTATAGGGTTTTTTAGGAAGTAGAACGTGCTGGAGGTAAAAACCAAGGAGGAAAAATTAAATGTCAGTAATTTCAATGAAGCAATTGCTAGAAGCTGGTGTACACTTCGGTCACCAGACTAGAAGATGGAACCCAAAGATGGCCAAGTTTATATTCACAGAAAGAAACGGAATATATATCATTGACCTACAGAAAACAGTAAAGAAGATTGATGAAGCATACAAGTTCATGCAGGAAGTAGCAGAAACTGGTAAGCCAATCCTTTTCGTTGGTACTAAGAAGCAGGCTCAGGAAGCTATCAAAGAAGAAGCTCAGAGATGTGGTATGTACTTCGTAAACGAAAGATGGCTAGGTGGTATGCTTACTAACCACAAGACAATCAAGACTAGAATCCAGAAGTTAAGAGAATTGGAAGCAATGGAAGAAGATGGTACATTTGATGTACTACCAAAGAAGGAAGTTATCAAGCTTAGAGCTGAAAAGGAAAAGCTAGAAAAGTTCTTAGGTGGAGTTAAGGATATGCCTGAACTACCAGCTGCACTATTTGTAGTAGACCCAAGAAAAGAAAACATAGCTATCCAGGAAGCTCACAGACTAGGTATTCCTGTAATAGGAACAGTTGATACTAACTGTGATCCAGATGAAATCGACTATCCAATCCCAGCTAATGATGATGCTATCAGAGCTGTAAAGTTAATAACTGGAGCAATGGCTAGTGCCATAATCGAAGCTAGACAAGGTCTTGATGACGTAGCTGAAGAATCTGAAGCTGTTGAAGTTGAAGAAACTGAAGAAACTACTGAAACAACAGAAGAAATGTAATCAGATTACATTTAATATGTAAAGCTTATGGTAAGGGCAATGCCCTTACCATTTTGTGAATACAATAGGAAAATTATTATATTATTAGGAGGATTTTACAATGGCTGTAACTGCACAGATGGTAAAAGAATTAAGAGAAGCGACAGGCGCAGGTATGATGGACTGCAAGAAGGCTCTTACTGAAGCTGACGGAAATATGGAAAGAGCAGTTGATATATTAAGAGAAAAGGGTCTTTCAAAGGCTGCTAAGAAGGCTGATAGAGTAGCTGCTGAAGGTCTAGTGACTATAAAGACTAATGCTGACAACACTGTTGCTGCAATAGTAGAAGTAAACTCAGAAACTGACTTCGTTGCAAAGAACCAGGATTTCAAGGACTTTGTAGCAGATGTTGCCGAAATGGTTCTAGAAGGAGACGTTGCAGATATTGAGGCACTTCTTGCTTCAAACCACAAGGAAGGCAAGGCTCTAAAGGATGTATTAAATGATAGAGTTGCTACAATCGGTGAAAAGCTAGATGTAAGAAGATTTGAAAGAATTGCCACTAATGGTAAGGTAGCTGGATATATCCACGGAGGTGGAAAGATTGGTGTTGTAGTTGAACTTGCTACAGACTCAAATGATGAAAGAGTATTAACTCTAGGTAAGGATATAGCTATGCAGGTAGCTGCTATGAACCCTAAGTACATCTCAAGAGATGATGTAGATCCAGAATACATAGCTCACGAAACAGAAGTCTTAACTCAGCAGGCCCTTAATGAAGGAAAGCCAGCTAATATAGTTGAAAAGATGGTTGTTGGTAGATTAAACAAGGAATTAAAGGAAGTATGCTTGGTAGACCAGGTATTCGTAAAGGATTCTGAGTTAACTATATCTAAGCTTATAGCTAAGGTTGCTAAGGAAGTAGCTAGTGATATTAGCGTTGCTAATATGGTTAGATACGAAGTTGGTGAAGGTATTGAAAAGAGAGAAGAAAACTTTGCTGAAGAAGTAGCTAAGCAGATGAAGTAATTGTAATTAAAGAGGACACTTCTTGTGTTCTCTTTTTTTTAAGATATATGTTAGGAGGAGTAAAAATGAGTGAACAGCCAATGTATAAGAGAGTATTGCTAAAGATAAGTGGAGAAGCCCTTTCTGGTGGAACTGGTTTTGGTATTGACAATGATGTAGTGAGTGAAATCTCTTTGGGTATAAAGAAGCTTAACGACGTAGGCGTAGAAGTAGCCGTTGTCGTAGGTGGAGGAAACTTCTGGAGAGGCAGAACTAGCCAGGGAATGGACAGGACGACTGCTGACTATATAGGGATGTTGGCAACAGTAATGAATGCTATGGCCCTACAGGATTCACTAGAAAATATAGGTGTGCCTACAAGAGTTCAGACTGGTATAGAAATGAACAAGGTAGCAGAGCCATATATCAGAAGAAGGGCTGTTAGACACCTTGAAAAAGGTAGGGTAGTTATATTCGGAGCAGGAACAGGTAACCCATACTTCTCAACAGATACCGCTGCAGCCTTAAGGGCAGCTGAAATGGAGGCAGATGTAATCCTCCTTGCTAAGAACGTAGATGCTGTATATGACAAGGATCCAAAGGAGCACGCTGATGCTAAGAAGTTCACTAGGCTTTCATATATGGAAGTTATTAATAGGGAGCTGAAGGTAATGGATTCAACTGCAACTTCTCTATGCATGGACAATAAGATTACTATAAAGGTATTTGAATTAAATACTGAAAATATAATTAAGGTTGTTTATGGAGAAGATGTCGGTACTACAGTAGAATAGTTAGCAAAATAGTAGTATAATATATATAAGTAATAAATTAAAAAAATTTAGGCGTATATATAACGCATATTAGGAGGTAAAATATGAAACTGGATGTTCATGTTCAATTAGAAGAACAAATGGAAAAGACGATAGAGGCCTTAAAGTTTGAATTTGGTACTATCAGGGCTGGTAGAGCAAATGCCTCAATGTTGGATAAGGTAAGGGTTGACTACTATGGTACACCTACACCAGTAAACCAGATGGCTGCTATTGCTGTATCAGAGGGTAGAATACTAACAATAACTCCATGGGATAAGTCTAGTATTCATACTATAGAAAAGGCAATATCTGAGTCTGATGTTGGTATTGCACCAGCAAATGATGGTTCTGTAATCAGACTAGTTGTGCCACCACTAACAGAAGAAAGAAGAAAAGAACTTGCAAAGAAGGCATCTAAGGCTTCTGAAACTTTTAAGGTAAGAATCAGAAATGAAAGAAGAGATGCAAATGACAAGATTAAAAAGATGGAAAAGGCAGGAGAACTAGCTGAAGACGACGCAAAGAAGGCAGTAGATGAGGTTCAGAAGATCACTGACAAGTACATCAAGACAATTGAGCAGATAACTGCTGATAAAGAAAAAGATATAATGGAAGTGTAAAATGGAAAATTTATTCTATGATATAAACTTGGACAAGGTACCTGCCCATATAGCCATCATTATGGATGGTAATGGTAGATGGGCCAAGTCAAGGTTTATGCCTAGAACCTATGGACACAAGGTTGGTGTAGAAACTATAAGGAAGGTAGTAAAGGAATGCTCTAGACTTGGAGTGAAGTACCTGACACTCTATGCCTTTTCCACTGAAAACTGGAAGCGTCCAAAGGATGAGGTATCAGCCTTGATGGGTCTCTTGGTCAAGTATCTGAGAAATGAATTAGAAGAACTGCATAAAAATAATGTCAAGATACTTACTATAGGTGATATTAGCAAGCTACCTGAGGCCTGTATAGAAGAGCTAGCCCTTGCCAAGGAAAAGACTAAGGATAATACCGGTCTTGTAATGTCGCTTGCCCTAAATTACGGTGGTAGAAATGACTTGGTAAATGCAGTTAAGAATATCAGTCAGGACCTAGTAGATGGGAAAATTTCATTAGATGATATTGGTGATAATCTTATATCAAGCCACTTGTCGACTAATGAATCTCCAGATCCAGACCTAGTTATAAGGACGAGTGGAGAGCAGAGGCTAAGCAACTTCCTGTTGTGGGAGCTAGCCTATTCAGAGTTTTATTTTACTGATATCCACTGGCCTGATTTTGATGAAAAGGAGCTACAAAAGGCTATTTTTGCTTATCAGAGCAGGGATAGGCGTTTTGGTGCTATAAAGTAGGGGTGAACTCATGAAGCAGAGATTGGTTTCCGCAATGATTATGCTACCACTCCTAATACTTGTGGTGTTAGGTGGGCTTCCACTATATCTTGGTGGTCTAGTCCTTATGGGGGTAGCCTTACATGAATTTTATAATGCATTTGATATAATCCAAAAGCGTCCAATATATGAGATTGGATATGCATTTGTGGCATGTATGTTCTTAGCTAACCTATTTGTATTTGATACAGGCGCATATGCCTTTATATTGTTCATACTATTCTTGGTGGCGATTATATATGTGTTAAGACAAAAGAGGGATGTCATCGACCTGTCATTGACCTTCTCTGGAATCCTGTACATATGCTTTTGTTTTAACTACATAATTTTGATATCTGAAAGACTTGATAGGGGCCATACATATGTTTGGTTGGTATTTATAATTGCCTTTCTAACAGATACCTTCGCCTACTTTGTTGGAAGAAGGTTTGGTAGACACAAGCTAATGCCAAAGACTAGCCCTAAGAAGACTATAGAGGGTAGCCTGGGAGGTATTTTGGGATCAACTATAGCCTGTATAATCTTCGGCCTAATATTCAAGCTCCCAATAGGCATAATGGTAATTATAGCAATATTTGGTAGTATTATTGCCCAGATGGGAGACCTTATTGCATCAGCAATTAAGAGGTATGTAGGAATCAAGGATTATGGAAAGTTAATTCCAGGACACGGTGGTGTTTTGGACAGGTTTGATAGTGTGTTATTGGTAGCGCCATATGTTTATTTTGTATTGGTCTACCTTTTAAAGTAAATTTGTGATATAATTGAATATATAAATTTCAGAGTGATCAAATAGCTATTGAATGACCCTCTGCCTTGTATGAGGTAGGGGGTCTTTTTTATAAGGACAGCCCTAGTTGGACAAGCCAATATATGAGGGGGTCCCGGCTTGGATGGTAAGGACCACTACAAGCATCGTATTTTGTTTGGAGGACAATATGAAAAGAAAAACAAAGCTTGGGAAAAAATCATACCTAACACTACTAGCAATATGCCTAGGAATGTCAATATCACTTACAGGCTGTGGGGACAATAAATCTTCTACTGACACAAAGGGGACTAAAACAAGCACTAGCCAGGTCAAAAGCCTAGTTAATAAGGATGGAGATAATATAGAGACTAGGTATAGGACACCTGAAGGCTATACAAGGGTGAAGGTTGCAAATGACTCATTTGGAGAATTTTTAAGACAGGAAAAGTTAAAAAAATATGGGGAAAAGTCTTATTACTATAATGGTAAGGCTAAACCATCAGAGGGTGTATATGATTCAGTATTTGATATAGACTTAGACGGAAAAAATCTCCTTCACTGTGCAGATGCTTGCTTTAAGTTTAGGGGAGACTACCTATATAAATCAGGCCAGTATGACAAAATTAAGTTTAACTTTGTATCATCAGGTGTGGCAGATTTTTCTAAGTATACCAAGGGATACAGGGTAGACCCTGAATCAGGTCAGTACTTTTTGATGGCAGAACCTGATAGTTCAGAGGCTGTATATAAGAAGTTTATGAACCTTGTCTATGGCTACTGTGGCACCCTATCCTTGGTAAAGGATACTCATGATGTAGATATTGACGATATGCAGATAGGAGATGTATTTGTAAGAGGAGGAACTCCAGGGACTAAGAGGGTAGGTCATGCTATTATGGTTATAGACATGGCTGAAAACCATAAGGGTCAGAAGGTATTTATGCTAGCCCAGTCCTATATGCCAGCTCAGCAGACCCAGGTCCTAGTAAATAAGGCTGATAAGGAATTGAGTCCTTGGTATAGCCTAGACCAGGTCAAGAAGGCTGGTAAGATGGTAACACCTCAGTGGACCTTTGAACTAAATGAATTAAAACGATTCAACTAAATACTTGAAATGCCTTGAAAATGCTTAAAAAGTATGGTATTATAGATATATTGAATATGTGTTTTAAATGTGAGGCATTTTTTGGCTCACATTTTTTCATGCTGGTATCATTGCCTGACAAATCACTACTAATAGTGGTATATTGACAGGCCTGATATAGACAATTTAATATTTTGACAATTGAATAGGAGGTGTGCTATGAAGAAAAACATTGCGCAGAGGGTTGAAGAAAAGATTCGGCCAAGCGTTGAAGGCTTTGGATATGAGCTTGTTGATGTGGAATACGTCAAGGAAGCAGGTGTATACTACCTAAGGGTAATTATAGACCATCAAAATGGAATAGGCCTAGACGAATGTGAAAAGGTAAGTAGGGAAATAAACCCTATACTTGATGAAGAGAACTATATAGAAGATAACTACTTCTTAGAGGTATGCTCACCAGGTATAGACAGGGTCCTTAAGAAGGACAAGGAGTTTAGTAAGTACGCAGGCAAGACTGTAGAAGTTAAGCTTTACAAGAATGACGAAGACCTAAAAACTAAGCAGTTTGAAGCTGAATTAATAGGTCTTGATCAAGATGGTATGGTAGTAATATCAATAGGTGATACAGAAAAGAAATTTGATAGAAAAGAAATTGCCCAGATAAGGCTGGCAGTTGTATTTTAAATAGGTAAATAAATCGGAGGTAATAATGAATACAGAATTTATGCAGGCCCTTGATGAGCTTGTAAGAGATAGGGGAATAGACAAGGATGTATTGCTAGAAACTATAGAACAGGCATTGACTTCTGCCTACAAGAAGAACTTCGGTTCTGCCCAGAACGTCAGAATAGATATGAATAGGGAAACAGGTGATATAAAGGTATATTCGCAGAGAGTGGTTGTAGACGAGTCTGACCTATACGATAACTTCCTAGAAATTGAGCTATCCGAGGCCAGGGAAATCAACCAGTCATATGAGCTTGGTGACATAATTGAGCATGAGGTAACTCCAAGAGACTTTGGTAGAATAGCGGCCCAGACAGCTAAGCAGATAGTAGTTCAGAAGATAAGAGAGGCTGAACGTGAAATGACATACAATGAATTCCTAGAAAAGCAGGATGAGCTAGTAACTGGAGAAATATCTAGGACTTCATCAAGAGATGGCAAGCAGATAGTATTTGTCCAAATAGGTAAGGGTGAGGGCGTCCTACTACAGAGCGAACAAATTAGGGGTGAAGACTATAGGATAGGTAGCAATATGAAATTCTATGTCCTTGAGGTAAACAAGACTAACAAGAATCCCCAGATATTACTATCAAGGTCTAATGCTGGCCTAGTAAAGAGACTTTTTGAAATGGAAGTCCCTGAAATTCAGGAAGGTATTGTCCATATCAAGTCTATCTCTAGAGAGGCTGGATCTAGAACAAAGATGGCCGTAAAGTCTATAGACGACAAGATCGATCCAATTGGTGCTTGTGTAGGTACGCAGGGTGCCAGGGTAAGAAATATTGTTGACGAGCTTGGAGATGAAAAGATAGATATAGTTAAGTATAGTGATGACCCATCTACATTTATAGAAGCTGCCCTTAGTCCGTCTAAGGTTACAAAGGTATTTGTGGACGAAGCAAATAAGTCTGCCATAGTAATAGTGCCAGACTACCAGCTATCACTTGCCATTGGTAAGGAGGGTCAGAATGCAAGACTAGCAGCTAGATTAACTAACTGGAAGATTGATATCAAGCCAGAATCAGAATTTGGTCCAGATGAAGAGGCTGCCCTACTAGAGGAAATAGAAAGCAACCAGATAGCGGCTGAAGAGGAAGCTAAGAGATTGGCAAAAGAGGCTGAACTAAAGGCTGAGAAAGTAAATGATGACCAGGTAGAGGCTAATGAAGCCAATGATACTTCAGAACTAGAGGTTCAAGAAGCTAAGGAAGAAATAGAAGAGTAAGACTGGTAATAGGCCTATAGGATCAAAAGTCACTATAGGTAAGATATATGTTGGAGGTGTCCAATGCAGAAGCAGAAAAAAGTACCCCAGAGAAAGTGCATAGTTTGTCAAACTAGGGATGCAAAAAAGGGGTTAATTAGGGTCGTAAAAAATAAGGAAAACGAAATATTTATAGATCCTACAGGCAGGGCCAATGGTAGGGGGGCCTATGTATGTGCCAACCAGGAATGTCTAACAAAGGCCATCAAGTCTAAGCAACTGAATAGGGCCTTTAGGATGGATGTAGATGACCAAGTATATGAACACCTACTAGGCCAACTAGAAAAGCTAGAGGATTAGTAGTATGCAGGAAAAAAAAATATACTCATGGTTGGGTCTAGCTATGAGGTCGGGAAATCTGGTATCAGGTGATGATACAACCCTAAGAGACCTTAAAAAAATGAGACTAAGTCTAATTATAATAGCTGATGATGCATCAGCCAACACTAAAAAATTATTCACAGACAAGTCCAGCTATAGAAATATAGCCTGCAGACAATTCGGAACCAAGGAAGAATTGGGCAGGTCTATAGGAAAAAGTCCCAGAGCTGTACTTGGAATAAAGGACAAGAAAATGTCAGACCAGATATTAATCTTGTTAGATGGGACTCAGATATAGGAGGTGGTTTTTATGTCTAAGACTAGCATAAAAAATATTGCCGAAGATTATAAGATGAGCGAAAAAGAAATCGCAAAAAAAATTAATGACTTTGGTGTAGAAACAACAGAAGATAAGAAACATTTAGAGGGTGAAAACCTACAGCTATTTATAGAAATGCTGAATGAAGAAATAAAGGAAGCCAAGGGTAATGTAGTTGAAGTTGAGGGCAAGATAACTGTCCAAGAAATTGCAACTCAGATGGATAGACCAGCTTCAGAAGTAATTATGAAATTGATGAAGATGGGTACTATGGCTACTATAAACCAGGAAATAAGCTTTGATATAGCTGCCCTAGTATGTAGTGAATTTGGCTTTACCCTAATGAGGTCTGACAACTCAGAAATAGAAGAACTAGAAATAGAAGCCTTAATGGAAATGGAAGAGGATGATGAAAAGGACCTAGTGCCTAGACCACCAGTGGTAACAGTAATGGGTCACGTTGACCACGGTAAGACATCCCTTCTAGATGCAATTAGAGATACAGATGTAATATCTGGAGAAGCTGGTGGTATTACACAGCACATAGGTGCATCTGAGGTCAAGATAAATGGTCAGAAGATAGTATTCCTGGATACACCAGGTCATGAGGCCTTCACATCAATGAGGGCAAGAGGTGCCCAGGTTACAGATATAGCTATCCTTGTAGTTGCTGCAGATGACGGTATCATGCCACAGACAATAGAGGCAATAAACCATGCCAAGGCAGCGAATGTTCCCCTAATTGTAGCAATTAATAAAATAGACAAGCCAGGTGCTAACCCAGAAAGGGTAAAACAGGAATTGTCTGAACAGGGACTTTTGGTTGAAGACTGGGGTGGAGATGTAATCTCTGTAGAAGTGTCAGCCAAGAAGAGGATAAATATAGAAAGTCTGCTAGAAATGGTACTTCTTGTAGCTGAGGTAGAGGAGTTAAAGGCAAATCCTAACAAGAGGGCTGTTGGTACTGTAATAGAGGCAGAACTCGACAAGGCAAGGGGTCCAGTTGCAACTGTATTAGTGCAGGGTGGTACTCTAAGCGTTGGAGATCCAATAGTTGCAGGTGTAGCATCTGGTAAGGTTAGAGCTATGATTAACTACAAGGGCAAGAGGATCAAGCAGGCAGGTCCTTCTACAGCTGTAGAAATACTTGGTCTATCTGAAGTTCCAGCTGGTGGTGACCAGTTCGCTGAAACACCAAATGACAAGACAGCTAGACTTATAGCTGAAAAGAGGCAGGCAATGCAGAGAGAGGAAATGTTGAAGGCTTCTTCAAAGATATCTCTTGATGACCTATTTGCCCAGATGTCGGAAGGAAAGGTTAAGGACCTTAATATAGTAATAAAGGCTGATGTTCAGGGTTCTGTACAGGCTGTAAAGCAGTCTTTAGAAAAACTATCTAACGAAGAGGTTGCCATAAAGGTAATCCACGGCGGAGTTGGTGCTATAACAGAATCAGACGTATTACTAGCATCCGCATCCAATGCCATAATCATAGGCTTTAATGTTAGGCCAGTATCAGGATCAGAGCAGGTAGCTGAAAAGGAATCTGTTGATATAAGAACTTACACAATCATATACAAGGCAATTGAGGATATCAAGGCTGCCATGAGTGGTATGCTGGATCCTGACTATGTAGATGAAGATACAGGTAAGGTAGAAATTAGAGAAATATACAAGATATCTGGTGTAGGAACAGTTGCCGGCTGTTATGTAACATCAGGTAAGATAATGAGAGCCTCTAAGGTTAGGATTGTTAGGGATGGTATAATCATCCATGAAGGCGAGCTAGCTGCTTTAAAGAGGTTCAAGGATGATGTAAAGGAAGTAGCCCAGGGATTCGAATGTGGTCTAAGCTTTGTTAACTATAACGATATCAAACCGGGTGATGTAGTAGAGGCATATATCACTAAAGAGGTCGAAAGAACTCTAGACTAATAGTGCCTCAGAAAAGAGAGGTATAATATGGCTTCAAACAGGATAAAAAGAATTAGTGAAGAAGTAAGAAAGGTAGTCAGCACCATGCTGATTAATGGGATTAAAGATCCAAGAATCACTTCAATGATCAGTGTAACCGATGTAGAGGTTACAAATGACCTAAGATATGCCTTTGTATATATAAGCATACTAGGTGGGGACAAGGAAGCCTCTTTAGAGGGTCTAAACTCAGCTAGGGGCTATATAAGAAGAGAGGTAGGTAGGCAGGTCAAGCTTAGATATGCACCTGAAATTATCTTCAAAATAGATGATTCTATTGAAAGAGGTATGTACATGGATGAGTTGATCAAGAGTGTCAACAAAGATGGAGACCATTAATTAAATGTAAAGTAAAAAGAACTCTTTAGGTATTTTCCTAAGGGGTTTCTTTTTGTTTTGGGGAACATCTAAACCTAGAAATTTTTAAAAAATCACAAGGATAAATACCTGCATAAGGTAGGGACATTAAAATCACAATAAGCTTATATATCAAATTATATTGTCATATATATGATAATTGCTGTATAATAAAGAGTGGATTATACTGAGGAGGTAGAAGGATGGCTGAGATTAAAAATAGGAGCCTGTCAGAGGAGTTCCTTATAGAAATAGATAAGATAATTGATTATATATTATGTAACGACAAATTTGTGGTGACTTCCCACATAAATCCAGATGGTGACAATATAGGTTCATCATTGGCTATGTGTGGATTCCTAGAAGCCCTGAATAAGGAATATATATATCTATTAGATGATGCCTATCCTAGTAGCCTGGTCTTCTTAAATAGGGAAGGGCTTAGGAAAACTTCCGACCAGGTACCTAGCCTAGAGGGGTATACTGTTATAGCCCAGGATTCAGGGTCTTATGAGAGAATATGTATGGATAAGGACCTGCTTGAGACTTCAAGGGGCATTATATGTATTGACCACCACCACACAAATGGGGACTATGGCTTTATAAACTATATAGATGCCAAGGCATCCTCTACATGTGAGTTGGTCTATAATATTATCACTAGGTATGAAGACATAAAGGCTAGGCCTATAATAGGTCCAGAAATAGGAACGTGCCTTTATGCTGGACTGGTTACAGATACTGGGAACTTCCAGTATTCTAATACAGAACCATCATCCTTCTTGATGGCCGCTGACTTGATTGCTAGAGGGGCTAAAAAGCAGCTAGTAATAGAAAATATATACCAAAAGAATTCACCAGCCTATTATAGGATATTGGGTGAATGCCTAAATAATCTTGAGATTATTGATTCGAAAATATGCATAGCAATTGTTACCAAAGAAATGTTGGATAAGTACGGTCTTGAGTATGGAGATATTGATGCAATTATACCTTATACTAGAGATATAGATGGGGTTGAATTAGGAATATTTATTAAACAGAAAGAGATTGATGAAATAAAGGTTAGTCTAAGGTCAAAGTCATATATTGACTGTACAGAATTGGCAGCTGCCTTCGATGGTGGAGGCCATGTAAGGGCATCAGGCTGTACATTTAGAGATAAAAGCGTTGAAGAGGTTAGGAACATGCTTCTTGAACAAGCAAAGAAACTTTTTTAGAAGGTAGGATTTAATGGATAGAATTTTTAATATTTACAAGCCTGCAGGAATGACATCACATGATGTTGTCTACAAGGTGAGAAAAATATTGGGTATAAAGAAGGTCGGTCATACCGGTACCTTGGATCCTGATGCGGTAGGAGTATTACCTATATGTGTGGGAAGGGCTACTAAGGTATGCGACCTAATATTAAATAAGGATAAGACCTATGTATGTAATATGATCCTGGGCATTGAGACCGACACCTATGATTCTTCTGGTAATGTGGTAGAAGAAAGGGATCCATCAGGCCTTGTTGAAGAGGACATAATTAGAGCTCTTAATAGCCAACTTGGACCAATTGATCAGCTTCCACCAAAATATTCAGCCCTAAAAGTAAGGGGAAAGAGGATGTGCGACCTAGTAAGGGCTGGCAAGGGTGACCAGATTCAGCTTGTAGCTAGGAGGGTTGTAATAAAGAGGATTAATATACTTTCTATTGACCTACCTAAGCTTAGCTTTGAGGTAGAGTGTAGTAAGGGGACCTATGTTAGGAGTATCTGTCATGACCTTGGTCAACTGCTAGGAGTAGGAGGACATATGACAGGATTAATTAGGTCCAAAACGGGTATATTTGAAATAGATAAGGCAATCAGTCTTGAAGACCTTGAAAGACTCAGAGATGAGGATAAGCTTGAAGAAAATTCATGGTCAGTGGAGGATGTTCTTTCAGACCTGCCATATATAGTACTGAAGGATAATGCTGTTAAGTACTATTCTAATGGTGGTAAGATTGAGGATAGAAGATTTGATGACCACAGCCTGGATGAAAACTCTGACCTAGTTAGGGTATATTCTAAAGAGGGCTTTATTGGCTCAGGGCAAATTATTAGGCAGGATGGTCAGCTTATGGTAAAGAGTCATAAGTTTTTCTAGTAGGGCAAGCAGTGGAGACTTTTTGCCAATATTAAAATCGAAATAGAAATAATGCAGAAGATAGGTGCTTTATAATAGATTATAAAGAAATAGGTGATTTAATGATAGTTTTTAATAGTATAGAAGATATAGTTTTGGATTCAAATACATGTGTAACTATAGGTAATTTTGATGGTGTCCACTTAGGTCACCAGGAATTGATATCCAAGACAGTCAAATATGCTAAGGATAATAAACTGAAAAGTGTGGTGTTCACTTTTTCTAACCATCCAGTTAATTTTTTTAGGCCTGGATATGTAAAAAATATAATAAGTCAAGACCAAAAACAGGCTCTAATTGAAAGGCTAGGTGTTGATGTATACGTAAACATACCCTTTGATGTAAGTATGACCCAGATATCTGCTAGGGATTATATTAAGGAAATCCTAGTTGACAAGCTAGGCACTAAAAAGGTTATTGTTGGCCATGACTTCTCTTTTGCTAGAAAAAAGGAGGGTAACCCTGAAAAGTTGATAGACTTTGGTAGGGAGTACAATTTTGATGTTGAAATAGTTACGCCTGTCCTATTAGATGGAAAGAGGGTGAGTTCAACTGACATTAGGGCTATGATAAGTAATGGTGATGTTGCCGGTGCTAAAAAACTCTTGGGTCAATATTATTGTATAGAGGGTATAGTTGTAGAGGGTAGGCAGATAGGTAGGACTATAGGTTTTCCTACAGCCAATATAGACTTTGACAAGTCTATGGTAATTCCAAGAAGGGGTATATATGCAACTCTAGCTACTGTGGATGGAAACATTTACTGTGGGGCTACCAATATTGGTACTAATCCAACTGTTCACGGAAAAAAGGTGACAATTGAGACCTATATATTGGATTTTGACCAGATGATATATGGCAAAGAACTCAAAGTTGAATTTGTTGAGCATATGCGTGATGAGGTTAAATTTGAAAGTAAAGAGGATCTTATGAACCAGCTCAAGAAGGATGTAGCCTATGTTAGGGAAAATTATGTGTCCTGTCTAAAATCGAGCATTGATAGGGTTAAATAAGGCTTGTATTTGAAAATATGATATGTTATAATAATAGAGGTTTAACCATGGCTCGGCAAACGAGGCTCCACTCCTTGCTTAGCTAATGGCGATTTTTAAATTTTTAGGAGGAAAGAAATGAATAAGGAACAAATAATCAAGGATTTTGGTAGAAAAGAAGGAGATACAGGTTCTCCAGAAGTACAGATAGCTTTACTAACAGCTAGAATTAATGAACTTAATGAACACTTAAAGGTTCATAAGAAGGACCACCACTCAAGAAGAGGTCTATTAAAGATGGTTGGTAGAAGAAGAAATCTACTAGGATATTTGAAGAAGAACGATCTAGAAGGTTACAGAGCCTTAATAGCTAGATTAGGACTAAGAAAATAATTTCTTTAAGCAGGTGTGATTAGTTTCATATCTGCTTTTTTACGTATATAAAAGACGTATATTATAAAAATAGCTAGAAATATGTTTTTCTAGCTACAAATTAAGCTTTGAAATCAATAAAAATATATATTTATAGGTGTCAATATGGTATAATAGATTATATTGACTTAATTATAAATAAGTTTAGGAGGTAGGACTTTGGACATAAAATTGATATGTGATAGTTTATGTGATATTCCCGATGAATTGTATGAAAAAGAGTATCTGGAAGTAGTCCCATTAACTTTGATATTGGATGGTAAAGAGTATAGAGATAATATAGACCTAACTAAGGAAGAATTTTATGAAAGGGCTTTGAAGTCTGACCAGGTGCCAAAAACTTCCCAGGCTACATATGTACAGTTTAAGGAAGCATTTGATAGGGCAATGGAAGAAGGCAAGAGGGTCATATGCATCACAGGAGCATCTACTAAGAGTGGTACCTACCAAAGTGCTGTATTGGCAAAAAATGATACAGATGGACCGATTCATGTGTTCGATACAGAACAGTTATCTTTGGGAGCAGGCCAGTACATAGTAAGGGCATGTGATATGATAGATGAGGGGCTTTTTTATGATGATGTATTATCAGGTCTTGAAACTGTAAGAGATACCGTTAGCATCCTGTTTGCACCATCATCCTTTGATTTCCTAAAGAAGAGTGGTAGGGTAAACCTATCTACTGCAATATTGGGTAATATGCTGAGTATAAAGCCTATATTTATCATGGAAAAGGGAGAAATTTCCCTGGCAGCTAAGGTTAGAGGGGTCAAGAAGCTAGTTACCAAGCTGGTTGATATGGTTCTAGAGAAAAATGAAAAGTATTTGAGTGAGATTACAGTCATAGTTGGCTATGGGTCAAACCTTGAGAACTTTGCTAAATTTAAGGAAGAAATTGAAATGAGACTAAAGGACAAGGTAAAGAAGATTGTCTATGCAAAGGGTGGTGCCTGCATATGCTCACATACAGGTCCGGATATAATTGCTATTAGTTATTCAAAGTAATATAGAGGCAGCAGGACCTTGTCTTATTGGTCTGCCATTTAATTAGATAGTAATAATTGTTAAGATAAAGAAGTAAGAGGAGGAAACTATGTTCGAACATAGAATTTTTAAAACGGAAATCGCCGGTAGAACACTAACTGTTGAGATTGGTAAGATTGCTGAAATGACAAATGGTAACTGTATTATCAGCTATGGTGATACTATGTTAATGGTTAATGTGACTAAGTCAGCACAGCCAAGAGATGGGATTGACTTTTTCCCGCTAAGTGTAGATTTTGAAGAAAAATTGTATTCAGTTGGTAAGATACCAGGTGGATTTTTAAAGAGGGAAGGTAAGGCTTCTGAGAAGGCTACTTTGACATCTAGATTGATAGATAGACCAATTAGACCCCTATTCCCTGAAGGGTTTAGAAATGACGTTCAGGTAGTTGCTACAGTATTGTCAGTTGAACAGGATTGCACTCCTGATATTGTTGCCATGTTGGGTTCTTCAATAGCCCTATCTATATCTGATATACCTTTCAATGGACCAACTGCATCAGTTTTAGTAGGTCTTGTTGATGGTGAATTCGTATTAAACCCTAACCAGCAGCAGAGGGAGGAAAGTGACCTACATCTTGTAGTTTCTGGTACTAAGGAAGCTATAATGATGGTTGAGGCTGGTGCCAAGGAAGTTGATGATGATATAGTACTAGATGCTATCCTTTACGCCCATGAGGAAATAAAGAAGATTGTTGAATTTATAGAGGGTATTGTGGCTGAGGTTGGTCATGAAAAGTGCCCAGTTCAACTACATCTACCAAGTCCAGAAGTTGAAGCAGCTGTTAATGAATTTGCTAGAGAAAAGATGAGAGAGGCAGTTAAGACAGTTGAAAAGATGGAAAGAACTGAAAAGATGGATGCTGTAAGCGAAGAAACTATGGCTTACTTTGAGGAAAAGTGGGAAAATTTTGAAGAAGTTGCAGGAGATATAGAAGATGTCCTACATGCTATTATCAAGGATGAGGTTAGAAGCCTTATAGCAGACCACAATGTAAGACCAGACAACAGGTCTCTAGATGAAATTAGACCTATCTGGTGTGAGGTTGGTATGATACCAAGAACTCACGGTTCGGCTATATTTACAAGAGGTCAGACTCAGGTATTAAATGTAACTACATTGGGTGCTCTTGGAGATGTTCAGAAACTTGATGGACTAGATGAAGAAGAAAATAAGAGATATATGCACCACTATAATTTCCCAGCATATTCTGTTGGTGAAACTAGACCTTCAAGAGGTCCTGGTAGAAGAGAAATAGGTCATGGTGCCTTGGCAGAGAGGGCCCTACTACCAGTAATACCTAGCAAGGAAGATTTCCCATATGCAATAAGGCTGGTATCAGAAGTATTGAGTTCTAATGGTTCAACTTCTCAGGCATCTGTTTGTGCATCTACACTTTCTCTATTGGATGCTGGTGTACCTATCAAGGATATGGTTGCTGGTATAGCCATGGGTCTAATTAAGCACCATGGTAAGGTTGCTGTACTATCAGATATCCAGGGTATGGAAGACCACCTAGGTGATATGGACTTTAAGGTTGCAGGTACTGAAAAGGGTGTAACTGCAATTCAGATGGATATAAAGATAGCAGGTATTGATGAACCTGTACTTAGACAGGCATTAAAGCAGGCTAAGGAGGGTAGACTTCATATCCTAGGAGAAATGAAGAAGGTAATTACTGAGCCAAGGCCAGAGTTATCTCAGTATGCTCCAAAGATTGTCAAGATGATGATAGATCCAGACAAGATAAGGGATGTAATTGGACCTGGTGGAAAGATGATCAACAAGATTATTGATGAAACTGGTGTTAAGATTGATATAGAACAGACTGGTGAAGTATTTGTTGTAGGTGTTGAACAGGATATGATAGACAAGGCCCTAGCAATGATTGAAGAAATAGTTGCAGAGGCTGAACCAGGCAAGATCTACAAGGGTACTGTAACAAGAATAGAAAAATTCGGTGCCTTCGTTGAGATACTACCAGGTAAGCAGGGCTTACTACATATATCTCAGATATCTAAGGAGAGAGTAGCTAAGGTTGAAGATGTTTTAGCTATCGGCGACCAGATAGAGGTTTTAGTAACTGAAATAGATGACAAGGACAGGATAAATCTTTCAATAAAGGCTATTAAGAGATAGTTTAGATTATAGTTCATTAAAGTCAGTGTGAATAGATTTTGCACTGACTTTTTCATTTTTTTGCCTGGTGTCTTCTTCTAGTCCCTTCATTATGTGAATATCTGTAAATAGGACCAGACCTGTATAAGTAAGTTGGGAGGTAATTATGACTATGAGAATAACCTATAATAAGTCTAGTAATACGAGGGCTTGTTGTAATAAGAGGTATACAATATCAAGTAATTTTAATATGAATACTGAAAACATTAGACTTTTGTCAGCTAGGAGACCAAGAAGAATCTTAGCAAGTACTGTACTAGCAGGTCTTATGGTATCAGGTATGTTTGCTACAGGCCATGCCCTTGAAAGGCTGGCTGGTAAGGATAGGGTTACTACAGCTGTTGAAATATCAAAGAAGATAAATGCTGATAATGGGACTATAATAGTAGCAAATGCCAGGTCCTATGTAGATGCCCTTTCTGGAGGAAGCTTAGCTGCAGCCAGCCAAGGAAGCATACTATTAGTCGAAAAAAATGCCATACCTAGCCATACCTTGGATGAAATCGAAAGAGTTAAACCAAGTAAAATCTATATACTAGGAGGTTATTCATCTGTATCGCCTACTATAGAGAATGACCTGAGGATAAGGGGCTACGATATAATCAGGATAAGTGGTCAGGATAGGTACCAGACATCCGAGAAGATTGTCGATGAGATTATAGATAAGTATGGGGCTGAGGGCTTGTGTCTTGTATCAAACCAGATGGATGCTATTTCGGCCTGTGCCTATTGTGGCGGCAAAAAACCAATCTTACTTATCAATAAGTCAAAAGCCAGTGACCACATAGGGATAAAGTATGAAAAATTAAATAAGTTTGTCATTGGTGGTAGAGATTCCATCGGCCAAGAACTTTATAATAGGTTCGGTTTAAAGAATAGGATAGCCGGTAAGGATAGGTATGATACAGCTATTGAGATTTCGAAGCTTATAAGTGGAGATAAGGCTTATATAGCTTCTGGCCAAAACATAATAGATGCCCTTTCCTTGGGGCCACTTGCCTACAAGGATGGGGCAGGAATTATACTGACTAAGGTATCTGGTATTGATAAGACATATGAATCATATATAAATAGTAAATATAAGGAAATAACTTTGGTCGGTGGACGAAAATGGGTACCTGATAGTTTATTTAAATCAAAGGTGTCAGGCGAGACAAATACAGGTGGGTATACAAAGCCCCCAACAAATAATAGATCCTCCTATGAATACTGGGACTACTATAACCATTATGACAAGAATATACTATATAGCCAGGACCAGCTAAAGGAAATTAACCAAAAAAATATATCTAGATCAAAGTACCTAAACAAACTAGAGGATATAAAGGGCCAGTATGGCTTTGTAGCAAATAGGACAGTTATAAGGGAGGGTCCAGGTCCTATGAATTCCTCAGATAGCCAGGACCAGGGAGCCTTAACAGGCCTATTTCCATGGGATGAGGTCGTAATAGTCGGATACAACTCAGATAAGACTTGGGCAAGAGTATATTGCCTTGACTACACTGGTTGGATTCCAACTAAAAATATAATGAAGGTGACAAAGGAAGAGCTTTTGGCTAATAGAAATGTAGATTTTGCTACCTATATTAACAGACAAAAATCAATATCCGGATATACTATAGATATGGGTACTAGGATGCCAATTATTTCGGAGGATGCTAGTAGCTATGAACTTGCAATGCCTCTTGCAGGGGAAAGTTATAGGACAAGCACAATTAGTCTAGATAAGTTCGAGGTTACTAAGTCATACCTTGACTTTAGTCAGGCCAACCTAATCAAGCAGGCTTTAAAGTTTCAGGGAGAAAACTATGGCTGGGGACATAGTAATAATGCAAGAGACTGCTCAGGCTTTATCAGGGATGTTTACAGGTCTTTTGGTATAGTTATTGCTAGGGATGCAGGTCAGCAGGCTATGGATACAATAGGAACTTACATAGACCTTAGTCAATATACTAGTAGGGCTTCAAAAGAGGCTTTTCTGATAAGGCAGAAGCCGGGAATTTGTATGTATATGCAGGGCCATGTCATGATGTATTTGGGCAAGGATGCAAACTCTAGACCAAATATGGTACACCAGTATGGCTATGCATTTGTAAATGGAAGGAAAACAGGAGTTTTTAGAAATGAAATAACTGATGTTGCTAAGCAGGTAAGCTCATCTTCAGCCTTTATAGATTATGTAACGTCAGGACGTGACTTTACTAGCCTATCTTACTAGTTTTATGACGGGACAAGGGGAGACCCGATGGGTATTATATACATAAATCAGGGGACATTATTTGCTAGTACATTTTTAATTAAGAAAACTATGTTAGAATAATACTGGGGTTGACATATTTTTACTGTCGATATCTATGTCAGCCAATAAAATTGAGATTTTGTGATTATAATATGTCGATAAGGAGATAGGATGATAAAATACAAGACATTGAAAAATGGATTGAGGATAGTAGCTGAGGAAATACCCTATGTTAGGTCGGTATCAGCGGGTGTTTGGATAAATGTTGGTGCCAGGATGGAGCTAGGATATCCAAGAGGTCTAGCCCACTTTATAGAGCATATGCTATTTAAGGGAACTGAGACAAGGTCCTCTAAAAAAATATCTAATGATATAGACTATTATGGGGGATTTTTAAATGCTTTTACTAGCCATGACCATACATGTTACCATGTAAAGATGCCCTATAACCATATATTGGAGGGCCTTGATGTCATAGGGGACCTACTAACTAGTTCATTGTTTCTAGAAAGCGATATAGAGAAGGAAAAGCTAGTAATCAGGGATGAAATCAAGATGTATGAGGATTCGCCTGAAGACTACCTACGTGAGGAACTCTTGAAGAGGACCTATTCTAATAGGGGAATCGGTAGGTCAGTATTGGGTAGTGTAGAGTCCTTAACAGAAATAACCAGAGATCATATATGTCAATTCTTTGCAAGATACTACATACCAAATAATGCTGTGTTGGTTATGAGTGGAAATTTTATTCTTGAAGATATAGTAGAAAGGCTAGAGGAGATATTTTCTAAATGGGCTCCTAGAAAGATTTCAATATCAAGAGAGGAACAAGAATTTAAGCCTCAATACTATATAGAGGATAGGGATGATGAACAGTCAAATATCGGTATTATATTCCCTTGTCCAAGCGACAATAATTATAAGGATTTTATTGGAGTAAAGCTATTAAATAATATTTTGGGCAATTCTACCAGCTCTAGGCTCTTCCAAAATATAAGAGAAGATAGGGGACTTACCTATAATATAGCTTCATATGATTCTTTCTACGTAGATTATGCAGAATTGGGTATATATTCAAGCATGGCTGATGATAACCTATACCAGGTATATAAGCTGATTATGGATGAAATATATAGTATAAAAGAGGATTATATCAGTCAGGATGAACTAGAATTTGCCAAGGAACAGTACAAGGGTAGTGTTCTTATGAATATTGAAGACACAGAGGATAGGATGCTCCTAATTGGTGAGTATGAAGTAAATGACAAGAGACTCCTTTCCGTTGATGACAAAATGAAGATTGTTGAGTCAATAGACCTAGACTATATGAAGGGTCTTATAGATAAGATATTTGGAGGTCCTATGTCTCTTGGAGTAACAGGAAGGTCAGCGACTTCCCTGATTGGTCAAATTAAAGATTTAAGTGAGGTGAAATAATGCCTAGTAAAAAGAGTAGGCAACCAAGTAGGAGGTCAGGACCACCTGCCAAGCTTGCGAATAACAATAAAAAAAGAAAACAGAATAAAAAAACAAAGACTGGTCTTAGGATAAATGGCGAATACCAATACCTAATTTTAGTATTTATTGGGCTTTTCTTTGGCTATGGTCTGATGTCAGGTTCAAGTGCCTTAGTACCAAGGGTTATACAGCTATTATGTAAGGGTATGTTTGGTGGCCTAGCCATACTAATACCTTTTACTATGGTAATCATGGGTATTGCAGGTATCCTGGAAGGTAATGAGAAGATAGATAGATTTAAGAAGACGAAAATATTCTATATATTTGTGTTTTACATTGTAATATACTATGGTCTGATCAACTATGCGAGGACACCATCGGAAAGTCCATTCAGCCTTGATATGATACAGGACATAGTCAAGATGGGTGTTTCTAGAGAGGGTGTAGGTCTGTTACCATCTATATTGACCTACCTACTTAGCCACCTGTTAGGTTTTGTCGGTGCATGGCTCTTAACTATATTTGCAACAATACTGACAATCCTTTATTTCTTTGAGATTTCAGTCAAGGATATTATAGCCTATGTCAAGAATCCTAAAGATTCGAGTAACATTATAAATAAGATTAGGATTAAGTTTGGCAAAAAGGCCAAAATTGACGGTGTAGATGACAAAACTATGCTAAATAAGACTGGCTTCTTTGAAAAAATTAGAGATAAGTTCCATAAGGATGTAGAGGAAGATGACTACCAGGATGATGCTGATGATGATAAGACTATAAAGATAGTTGGCTTTAATAAGGCTGAGGATGACTACCTAGAGATTCTCGAGGGTACCCAGGGCCTATCTGATCTAGAGATACTTCAGCAGATGCAAAATGAAGAACCTTTAATAGATGGTCTGGTTACCAAGGAGGATGATGACCTATCAAATAAAAGGCCTAATAGGTTACTTCAGTTGGATGATACCGAAGAAATATTGGGCCTAGACAAGGACTCTGAAAATATATCTGGAGGAACTAGCCTACCTAAGAGGAGGATGACTGGTCCGACAGAAGATGTCAAGCTTGGTCATATCCAAACTAGTAAGACCTACGTAGAAGAGGATAATAAGCTGATCCAGGAAAATGAACATGAAAAATTTAAAAACTATAAGATGCCACCTATCTCACTATTAAATAAGGTGTCTGGTGGAGGAGATAAAAAATCTAAGCATAGGGTCCTTGAAAATGCTCGTAGATTGGAAAAGACCTTGCGAGACTTTGGTGTAGATGCTAATATCAACCAGGTGACTGTAGGACCTACAATTACCAGATATGAAATTCAGCCGAGTCCAGGGGTCAAGGTGAGTAAAATTGTAAATCTAACAGACGATATTGCCCTTAGTCTTGCTGCCAAGAGTATCAGGATGGAGGCCCCAATACCAGGTAAGAGTGCCATAGGCATTGAGGTTCCTAACGATGAATCACAGATGGTTAGCATTAGGGAAATAATAGATAGTGATGAGTTTAAGAACTTTAAATCGCCCCTGGTTATGGGCTTGGGTAAGGATGTCGCCGGTAGAATTATAGTTGGTGATATAGGCAAGATGCCTCACCTTTTAATAGCGGGATCTACAGGGTCTGGTAAGTCGGTTTGTGTAAATACACTTATTACCAGTATCATGTATAAGGCCAAGCCTGATGAGGTCAAATTGATGTTGATAGACCCTAAGGTAGTAGAGTTAGCCAATTATAATGGTATACCACACCTATTGGTACCAGTTGTGACAGATGCAAAGAAGGCGGCTAATGCACTTGGATGGGCAGTGAGTGAAATGAACAGAAGGTATAAGCTATTCGCTGAAAACCAGGTCAAGGATATCAGCTCCTATAATGAAAAGTCGGACGACCCACTACCTAAGATAGTCATAATTATAGACGAGTTGGCCGACCTTATGATGGTTAGTGCTAATGATGTTGAGGACCATATCTGTAGGTTAGCCCAAATGGCCAGGGCAGCGGGTATGCATCTTATTGTTGCAACCCAGAGGCCATCAGTTGACGTAATAACAGGTGTAATTAAGGCCAATATACCATCAAGAATTGCCTTTGCGGTTTCGTCACAGACAGACTCTAGAACTATAATAGATATGGGTGGTGCAGAAAAGCTACTAGGTAAGGGAGATATGCTATTTTACCCTCTAGGTGCTGCAAAGCCTGTGAGACTTCAGGGGGCCTTTATTTCCGAGGCAGAATCGGAGAATATAATTGATTATGTCAAGAAGGAAGCCGGTGAGATTTCATATGCGGGCGATATAGAAGAGTCTATTTCAAGTATTAATACTGAGAGAAGTGGCGATGAAGATGAGCTGCTTTATGATGCGATTAGCTTTGTTGTAGCAAATGGTCAAGCTTCATCTTCAATGCTACAAAGAAAATACAAGATAGGCTTTAATAGGGCTGCCAGATTAATTGATAATATGGAAGAGAGGGGCATAGTTGGCCCTAGCGAAGGAAGTAAGCCAAGAAAGGTATTGATTAGTCAAGAGGACCTTTCTGGCATGGAGGACTAGTAGCTTTTATGCTACAAGTCTATATTGTGAGATATGGAGGATGTAATTTGAAGATAGCATTGGAATCATTAGGATGCTCAAAAAACTTGGTTGATGCCGAGATAATGTTGGGTCTCCTTAACAAAAATGGACACCAGCTAGTAGGAGACTATAATGATGCTGATATAGTGATTGTCAACACTTGTGGCTTTATAGAATCCGCTAAGCAGGAGTCAATTGACTCTATAGTCCAGTATGCTAACCTCAAGAACGAGGGTAGTCTTAGTTACCTGCTAGTATCAGGCTGTTTAGCTCAGAGATACCCTGATGAACTTATGGAGGAGATACCAGAAATTGATGCAATAGTTGGCACGGGATCATACCAAAATATAACTGATGTAGTTGATGATCTGACTAAGAGGGATGGCATAAGGTTGATTGAAGATATTAATTTCAGCTTTAATGAGGACCTACCTAGGTATGTATCCACTCCGGACCACCTGGCCTACCTAAAGATAGGAGAAGGCTGCGACAACCATTGCACCTATTGCATAATACCAAAACTAAGAGGTAAGTATAGGTCGAGAGATATTGAAAGCCTATTAGAAGAGGCTAAAGAACTCAAGGAAGCAGGTGTCAAGGAGCTAGTAGTAATAGCCCAGGATACGAGTGTATACGGAAGAGACCTATATGGAAAGCCCAACCTGGCAGGTCTTTTGGAAGGGCTAGCACAAATTGATTTTGATTGGGTTAGGTTTATGTATTCCTATCCAGAGGGTATAAGTCAGGAGATTGTCGATGTAGTTGCCAAGTATGATAATATATGCTCATATTTTGATATACCTATGCAGCATGCAAGTGATAGGATACTTAAGCTTATGAATAGGAAGACTAGTCGTCAGGAGCTAAAAGACAAGGTTGATATGATAAGATCAAAGATTCCTGATGCAACAATAAGGACTACCTTTATAGTAGGTTTTCCAGGTGAAAGAGATGAAGATTTTGAAGAGCTTATAGACTTTGTAGAGGAAATGAAACTTGATAGGATGGGGGCCTTTACCTATTCGAGGGAAGAGGATACACCGGCTGATAAGTTAAATGGACACCTATGTCAGGAGATAAAAGATGAACGTCTACAGAGGCTAATGATGGTTCAGCAGGTTATTTCAGAAGAGCTTAACCGTAAAAAGATTGGAAAAATCTTCAAGGTCTTGATTGAAGACCAGGTTGATGATAGCCTATATATAGGCAGGACACAATGTGATGCTGAAGATATTGATAGTGTCATTTATGTAGAATCAAGACAAAATCTTGAAATAGGAGATTTTGTAAATGTAGTAGTGAAAGAAGCCTTTGAATACGACCTTAAGGGTTGTCTAGAGGATAACTAGTTTAAGAGGAGGATGGGATGAATTTACCTAATAAATTAACAGTTTTTAGAATATGTATGGTTCCACTTTTTATGCTCTTTATCTACTTGCCTATTCCTGGCAAATACCTAATTTCTTTAATTATATTTGCCTTAGCAGCAATCACAGATGCTCTGGATGGTAAGATAGCTAGAAAGTATAATTTGGTGACTGACTTTGGAAAGTTTATGGACCCTTTGGCAGATAAGCTACTAGTAATAGCGGCCTTAACCTGCATGATAAAGCCAGGTCTGGTACCAGCTTGGATAGTTGTAGTTATTGTTGCCAGAGAACTAGCTGTAAGTATAATGAGGGCTATAGCAGCTGCGGATGGTAAGGTAATAGCAGCTGGTAATAGCGGCAAACTTAAGACTGTAACACAGATGTTGGCCATTGTATTCTTATTATTGGGGGCCCATACTGATGCGAGTATAATCTTAAAAATAGGAACAGTACTTATATACATAGCAGCTATACTTACCCTATATTCGGGATATGAATATTTTTCAAAGAACAAGGAATTATTTGAAGACAGATAGACAGTATGATATTATAGCGATGAATTTAAGATATGAATCGTTTGTACATAGCTAACTATATCGATAAAATTATGGATAATAGAGAAGAAGGGTGCTTTTTCTTTATGTTTTTATAAAAGTGCCTATAAAGATTTAAAGGATGATAGCCTATCTTAGTAAAGTTTGATTTTTTAGTTTAAACAAGGAAAAAGAACAATTGTTCTTGACTATGTCAACTACTTATTATATAATAAAGCTATAAGAACATATGTTTAATCGACATATTTAATTAATGGAAAGGGTAATGATATGACTATTGATAATAATAAAATGGAGGCTCTAAATGAGGCCTTAAAGAAAATCGAAAAAGAACATGGTAAGGGATCTGTAATGAAGCTTGGCGAAACTTCAGGCTTAGATGTTGATTCTATACCTACAGGTGTAATAGGCCTAGATATAGCAGCTGGAGTAGGTGGTCTGCCTAGGGGAAGGATAATTGAAGTTTATGGACCAGAATCATCAGGTAAGACAACTGTGACTCTACACTGTATAGCTGAAGCACAGAAGAGAAATGGTATAGCTGCCTTTATAGATGCAGAGCACGCTTTAGATCCAGTTTACGCTAGGTCTCTAGGGGTAGATGTGGATAACCTTATAATTTCTCAGCCTGATACAGGTGAACAGGCACTTGATATAGCAGAATCACTAATCAGATCAGGAGCAATTGACATACTTGTTATAGACTCTGTTGCGGCACTTGTACCAAAGGCTGAAATTGAAGGAGATATGGGAGATTCACATGTAGGTCTACAGGCCAGACTTATGTCTCAGGCTCTTAGAAAGCTTACTGGATCTATTAAAAAATCAAACTGTGTTGTTATATTTATCAACCAGTTAAGAGAAAAGGTTGGGGTTATGTTTGGAAACCCAGAAACTACTACTGGTGGTAGGGCCCTTAAGTTCTTCTCAACTATGAGAATAGAGGTTAGAAGGATTGATTCTATAAAGCAGGGTGATAAGATTCTAGGTAATAGGACTAGAATAAAGATAGTAAAGAATAAGGTTGCTCCACCATTCAAGCAGATAGAGTTTGATATTATGTACGGTACAGGGATATCTAAGTCAGGAGACCTTCTAGATGTGGCAGTAGGTATAGATGTTATAAAGAAGGCTGGTGCTTGGTATAGCTATAATGATGAAAAAATGGGACAGGGTAGAGAAAACTCTAAGAACTTTCTAGAAGAAAATGAAGATATAGCAGCTGAAATAGAGGCTAAGGTTAGAGAATACTACGGACTTCCAGTAGATGGCACAGACTTAAAGTCTAGTTCTGAAGAAGAGCAGATGCAGTTTTAATCCTGCCAACTCTTATAAGTTATAAATAATAAATAGCATAGCCTTGCTAGTGACAAAGTCTTTAAATAAATATTTAAGACTATATTGCTAGCAAGGCTTTTTTATTCTTATAAAAATGGCCAGGATTTATTTAATGAAATAAGAACCTGACCAAAAAAATATTTTATTCAATAATTTATTTTGTAATAGCCTATAGGAAATCAGAGAAATCAAATAAGCTAGAATCTACACTAAAGATTTCTATTATCCTTTAGTAATACGTCGTGAGCTCCACCCTCAACAATAGAAGTAGAAGATACAACAGTCAACTTGGCCTTTTCCTGTAATTCAGGTATTGAAAGGGAACCACAGTTACACATAGTTGATCTTACCTTTGATAGAGTGAGACCAACATTGTCCTTTAATGAACCAGCATATGGTACATATGAGTCAACACCCTCTTCAAAAGAAAGTTTCTTGTCTCCACCTAGGTCATATCTCTGCCAGTTTCTAGCTCTAGCAGAACCTTCACCCCAGTATTCCTTCATATAAGAACCGTTTATATTTACCTTGTTTGTAGGAGATTCATCAAATCTAGAGAAATACCTACCCAACATTACAAAGTCAGAACCCATAGCGAGTGCTAGAGTTATATGGTGGTCATAAACTATACCACCATCTGAACAAATTGGAATATAGATACCAGTTTCTTCATAGTACTCATCCCTGGCCTTGGCAACATCTATAACCGATGTAGCCTGACCACGACCAATACCCTTTTGTTCTCTTGTTATACAGATAGATCCACCTCCGATACCTATCTTGATAAAGTCAGCTCCAGCTTCAGCTAGGAACCTAAAACCTTCCCTATCAACAACGTTACCAGCACCGATCTTTACAGTTTCACCGTAATTTTCTCTTATCCAAGCAATCGTCCTTGCCTGCCATTCTGAATGACCCTCAGAAGAATCTATACAAAGGATGTCTACACCTGCTTCTAATAGGGCAGGAACTCTTTCAGCATAGTCTCTAGTGTTGATACCTGCACCAACTACATATCTTTTAAGACTATCATGTAGCTCTAAAGGATTTTCCTTGTGAGAGTCATAGTCTTTTCTAAACACCATATATACTAGTTTCCCTTCATCATCAACTATTGGAAGAGAATTTAGCTTGTTGTCCCATATAATATTGTTTGCCTCCTTTAATGTAACTGTCTTAGGGGCAGATACTATCTGATCAAGTGGTGTCATAAATTCTGCAACCTTTGTATCAGGTGACATTCTACTAACCCTATAGTCCCTACTAGCAACTATACCTAGTAGTTTTCCATTAGCAGTTCCATCATCAGTTATAGCAACTGTTGAGTGTCCAGTTTTTTTCTTTAGTGCAAGTATATCTGCTAGGGTATTTTCTGGAGTTAGGTTTGAATCACTTACTACAAAGCCTGCCTTATGCATCTTTACTCTTGCAACCATAGCTGCCTGGCTTTCAATTGACTGAGAACCATATATGAAAGATATACCACCTTCTTTAGCAAGTGCTATAGCCATATTGTCGTCAGAAACAGCCTGCATGATTGCAGATACTAGGGGTATATTCATCTTTATGGCGGGTTCTTCACCCTTCTTGAATTTAACTACTGGTGTCTCTAGACTAACATTTGCCGGGATACAATCTGCTGATGAGTAACCTGGTACTAATAAATACTCACTAAATGTTCTTGATGGAGTATCGAAATAAAAAGCCATTAATTATCATCTCCTTATAAGCTAATACTAATTTTCTAGACTTAAATGTATTTTAAACTAATAAAACATTTGGTACAAGAGTCTATAAGGGCTCAAGATACCTAAAGTCAATAAGATATGAATATATTATAACAAATTTTATTGGCATATAAAAGTGAATAATAGAAATATACCAAACAAAATATTATAAGTTGGTAAAACTAAAACATATTGGTCAGAATCACTACCAATAGGACTGCCAGGACCAGTATAAGAATAGCCTCTACAATATTGCATATAAGAGACCCAACTTTTAGGTTAGCATAGTTATAGTATTTTTCACTAAAGGGAAGAAAGAGTGGAACCCCCCTCTTGGTTGCCATATCTAATACTAGGTGGCTAGAATAGGCAATAAGGGCAGGATAGGCAAGGCCCGAAGGACCACCACCCCTCTCTATAGAGGTGAATACTATAAATATAAGTAAAAGGGCAAGTAGGCTATGGCTAGTTCCCCTATGCTTAAGAAGGGGGTAGGTAGCTATCATAAGTGTAAATAGTGTATAGCCCATATTAAAATCATGCAAGTACATGCTAGCCCCTATAAGAAAGAATACAGCAGATATTACCAGTGAACGAACCAGATTAGAGGTAAGCCATCTTGATACTAATAGGGTCATAGCTAGGGCAAATATAGTTGCTATATAGAGGTTTAAGCCCGTTTTAAAATACATGTAAAAGGATACAATAGCAAATAAAAATAGTAACAAGGAATGTATATTCTTTGTAGTATCCTTACTTATAAACTTGTTGAGTACATTTGAATTTGCCTCATCTATATCAGACATAACTGAACATACCATGGCAACAGGAATGGTTAAAGGATTTATAGTTAAACCACATAAGATTGAAATTTCTAGAGTGGCCAAAGTACCAGCTATTAAGTGTGTTCTGCTCCTCATATATTAACCTTTCTATGAAAAATACTAATTAAGTTATATATGCTTAATTTATTTAATAAATTATACCATAAAAGGAGTCTTGATGCAGATAATTGTAAAAAAGTATTTTAAAAGAGGTTTTTTGTGGTATTATAGTATATAGATGTTTTGTGTTCGTGAAAAATAAAAGTAAAGGAGATAAATTTTGGCAAAAAACAATAACGAAAAAATAAAAATTATACCTCTAGGCGGTATTAATGAAATCGGAAAAAACATGACCGTTATAGAGTATAAGGATGAGATTATAGTAATTGACGCTGGACTAAGTTTTCCAGAGGATGAATTACTGGGTATCGATATAGTGATACCGGATATACTTTATCTGATGAGAAATATAAACAAGGTAAAGGGTATATTTATTACACATGGTCATGAGGACCATATAGGGGCCATCCCTTATCTATTAAAGAAGATTAATGTACCTGTTTACGGTTCACCACTTAGTATAGAGCTAATTAGAGTAAAATTGAAAGAACATAGAATAACAAATGCTAAGCTGAATATTGTGGGACCAAGGCAGCAGGTAAAACTAAAGAATATGCAGGTTGAGTTTATTAGGGTAAACCACTCTATACCAGATGCTTATTCTATAGCAGTACATACTAACCAGGGTGTAATTTTCCATACAGGTGATTTTAAAATTGACCTGACACCTATTGATGGACAGATGATGGATATACATAGGATATGTCAGATTAGTGATGAAGAAGGAATTCTTCTTATGATGGCCGACTCGACTAATGCAGATAAGCCAGGTTCAACAATGTCTGAGAAAAGTGTAGGTGCAGGCCTTGATGACCTATTTAAGAGGGCCCAGGATAGTAGAATTATAGTTGCAACCTTTGCATCAAATATACACAGACTTCAGCAGATAGCTGAGGTTGCCAAGGTATATGGCAGAAAGGTCGCTGTATCAGGAAGGTCAATGGTAAATATTTTAGGTGTAGCCAAGGAACTTGGCTATTTGAGTACAGATGAACATATAATAGACCTTAATTCTATCCATAAGTACAAGGATAACGAATTGGTTATAATAACAACAGGATCCCAGGGAGAGCCAATGTCAGCCTTGGCAAGAATGGCTAACTCAGAACACAAAAAAGTAGAAATTAAGAAGGGTGACCTAGTTATAATTTCTGCACATCCGATCCCTGGAAATGAAAAGACTGTATCAAAGGTAATTAACTTCCTACTGGAGAAGGGGGCAGACGTTGTATCAAGTGATATAGCTGATATACACGTATCTGGACATGCTAGGCAGGAAGAATTGAAATTGATGCATGCTATGGCTAAACCAAAGTTCTTCCTACCAGTTCATGGTGAATACAAGATGCTTAAAAGACATGCTGAATTGGCCAAGCAGGTAGGAACAGACCCTAACAATATATTTATAATATCTAATGGAGATATTCTAGAAGTTGACAGGAAGTCTGCTAGAAAGAATGGACGAGTTCCATCAGGTAGGGTCTTGATAGATGGTCTTGGAGTAGGAGATGTTGGTAACATAGTCCTAAGAGACAGAAAGCACCTATCAGAAGATGGCTTAATGACTATAGTAGTGACTCTATCAAAAGAAGATGGAAGAATACTAGCTGGTCCGGATATCATTTCAAGAGGTTTTGTTTATGTAAGAGAATCCGAAACCCTGATGGATGGAGCCAAGGATATAGTCTTAAATATCTTCAAGCAGTGTGAAACGAAGAAGATTAAGGAATGGGCTTACATCAAGAACACTATCAAGGATGAATTGAAGGAGTACTTGTATGTTAAGACTAAGAGAAATCCTATGATACTACCAATACTTATGGAAGTATAAGAATACCAAGCTAAGATAAAAGTGAGGCTTTGCCTCACTTTTTCTATATAGGCAAGCATTTTTAAAGGTAAAAATGTTATAATATATGATAGGATACAGTAGACTTGTAAAGGAAGTCCTTATTAAGTATCACTTACTAAGACATATATGAATTTACTGTATATCTTATGAGAGGAGTGAATATAGATGAATTTGAGTTTTTTAAATAGCGTGCCTGAATTCTTTTCTTCAATTCTAGGAATACTATTTGCGATATCTATACATGAGTTCGGACATGCATTTGTTGCATACCTAAATGGAGATGATACAGCTAAGAGGGCAGGCAGGATGAATATAAATCCTATGAGTCATATAGACCCATTCGGTATGCTAATGATGTTTTTGGTTCACTTTGGTTGGGCAAAGCCTGTTCCAGTGAATCCATATAACTACAAAAATGAAAAGCTTGGTAATATTACAGTTTCCTTGGCTGGTATTACCTTTAATCTTATATCAGCCTTTATATTTGTCATGATATATAAGTATTCTAGTCAGTGGCAGATATTGGGCTTCGTGGACCAGGAGTCTATGTTGATGGTAACTAGGTCCCTAGTCATGTATAATATTGGATTTGCAGCCTTCAATATATTGCCTATACCACCACTTGATGGATGGAGTCTTTTATCCACCTTCTTGCCAAGAGAACTTGTTTATAGGGCATATGAATACTCAAGATACACATTTTTGTTATTCGTATTTTTGATAATGACAAACATATTAGGCTTTATATTAAATCCTATTTATTCAGCATTTTTTAACCTAGTAACGATATTTATCTAGTGGGGGGGAGTATGGATTATAGCATACAAACAAAAAAATATGAGGGGCCAATGGAGCTCTTATTTGACCTTATTAGCAGGAACAAAATAGATATTAGAGACATATCGATAGTGGAAATCACTAACCAATATATGGAATATGTAGACCATGTTAAGTCCATAGATATGGATCTGGCAAGTGATTTTATTATGATGGCTACAAGGCTTTTGGAAATAAAATCCAGATATATTCTCTATGTAAAGGACAAGGGAGAGAGCGAGCAGGACCCTAGACAGGAATTGATTGACCAGATTGAGGAATATAAAAAATACAGACAGATAGCCGAAGAAATCAAGGATAAAATCAAGGAGTATGATAACAGGTTTTATCGTCAAGAGGAAGAACTTGAACTTGAGGAAGAAGATGATAATCTTGACCTTTCAAGAATAAATCTTGAAGAAATTGAAAGCCTACTTCCTGATTTATTTAAAATACTTGACCAGGTTAAAAAGAATGACAAGGGACTAGAAAAAAATCCTAACTTGAAAAAGATAGTTGAAAATAGGACTATATCGGTTGAGGACAGAATAAAATCTCTTAGGTCTAAGATTAAGGAAGAAGAGAGGCTTAGTTTTATTCAAAGTCTAGAGAGCCAGGATAAGAAGGAGGTTATAGCCAGTTTCTTAGCTATGTTAGAGCTTATAAAACTAAAGGAAATTGAAATTATCCAGGACAAGAAGAATAAGGACATAATTATTATTAAAAGGGAGGGCAGGAACGAGTGAGAAGAAGCCAGATAAAAAATATAATAGAAGCCATCTTATTCTCATATGCAAAACCTATCAGTATTGAAGAACTTAATATGGCTATAAACGAAGAGCTATCTCCTAGAGAAATAGAACTAATGCTACATAAGTTGATAGAAGAGTATAAGGAAAATGATAGGGGTATACAGATTATCAAGATAGAGGACAAGTTCCAGATGTGCTCTAATGAAGAATATGCTCCCTATATTAAGAAGTTGGTAGAGCCGGGAAAGAAAAGGTCCCTAAGTCAGGCTACCCTTGAAACCCTTATAGTCATTGCCTATAAACAGCCTATTACGAAAAATGATATTGAGGCAATTAGAGGAGTCAAGTGTGATAAGGTGCTGAAAACTCTTTTAGACAACGACCTTATATATGAAGCTGGTAGGTTAAATAAGACTGGTAAACCAATTATATATAAGACCAGTCAGGAATTTTTAAAGCTTCTTGAAATTGAGTCACTTGGAGATTTGCCTAAACTAGATGATGATAAGAAATATGAAGACTAGGCATAATATGTCTTGTCCTGTTAGGTAAGTGTTTAGAATTTGTAAAATGAGGTTAATAAATTTAAATTATGTTATGGGAGAACCTATTAATAAATTTATTTATATGAAATAAAAAATTTAAACTTATATAAAATATAGATTTATAATTTTAACAAACTTATAGTTTAAGGGGGAATATCTATGGGAAATTTGCAAGAAGAGGTTCTAGCTCTTAGAGATATGATTAAGGATTCTGACAATATAGTGTTTTTTGGAGGGGCAGGAGTTTCTACTGAATCGAATATACCAGATTTTAGAAGCTCTGATGGACTATTTAGCAAGAAGCTAAATAAGCACTTTAGCCCTGAACAGCTAGTATCACACAGCTTTTATATTCATTATCCCGAAGACTTCTATGAATTTTATAAAGATAAGCTGATTTACCAGGATGCTAGACCCAATAAGGCCCACAAGGCCTTGGCCAAGCTAGAAGAAATTGGTAAGCTAAAAACTGTTGTAACCCAAAATATAGATGGTCTCCACCAAATGGCTGGTAGCAAAAATGTATTAGAGTTACATGGAAGTGTTAATTCAAACACCTGTCAAACATGTGGATATAATATGAATTTGAAGGAGTTTCTTGACCTTAAGGGTCCAGTTCCTAAGTGTCCCAAGTGTGGAGGCTCTGTCAAGCCAGATGTAGTCCTATATGAAGAATCCTTAGATGATGAAACTATAATGAAGACCATAAAGGCTATATCACAAGCAGATATGTTGATTGTTGGTGGAACATCCCTAGTAGTATATCCAGCTGCAGGCTTTTTAGACTACTTTAAGGGTAGGTATATAGTCTTGATAAACAAGGCAGAAACTTCATATGATAAGAGGGCAGACCTAGTAATAAATGAATCTATAGGAAGGGTTTTAGACCAGGTGGTAAAAGAACTATAAAAAACAGTAAAAGACACCTAATTTCCAGTGAGGAAATGGGTGTCTTTTAAAATCCTAGCCTAAGCAACCAGGATAACATAGGTATCAATATTAGTATAGCTTTTCTGCTGTTTTAACTAAAACAGACAAGCTTTTTTCTAAATTTTTCTTGAACTTTTCATCAAAACCACTCATGTGTTCAACCAAAGTTGATGTGATTCTGAATTCTTCTTCCTTCAATACCTTTCTTCCATCTTCAGTGATGCCGTAGAAAGTATTTCTCCTGTCTCTTGGATCTTCTTCCCTAAAAACATAACCAGCAGCAACCATCTTGTTAAGAAGGATGCATAGACTTGATGTAGAGACATAAAGATCTTTGCTCAGGTTTTTAAGCTCAATTTTATCATACTTACTAATCTGCTGCAATGTAAAGAACTGCTTAGAAGTAAGCTTCTGAATTTTCTTCATACCTGTGTTTGTGACATTTTTAATCAGGTTATCGAACCTATTAAAATTCTCAAGCAAAAGTAGTGCCAACCCTCTATCTTCCATTTTCGTCTCCTCCTTTTATATAAAATTAAATATCCATAAAATGAATATTATACTGAAATGCAATATCTTAAAAAAAACTACTTTAGAACACATTTCATACATTAATTGTATCACATCTTAAGCATGATTTAAAGAGCTTTTTTCAATAAAATAGAGGAGCTTACAATTTATTGTAAAAAAACAGAAAAAAATATATTCTTAAATATATTATTTATAATTGATAAATATAAAAAATCTCAAATATGTTACTTTTCTGTAACTTATTATGTTTACAAATTTGTAATTATTTGCTATAATGGTTAAAGTACTCAGAAAGGAAGTGTTTTTTTGAATATTAAAATAGGTTTATCGGCTTTGGCTGTTTTGCCACTATTTGGTGCTTCAGCTTTCGCAGCCGGACAGGTTGGTGTAATAAATTACGAATATGTAAATATAAGAGTAAACCCTGGTTCGAATGAAAGTGTTAAGTTTGTCTTGAAGAAGGGAGACGAAGTTGAGATACTTTCTAAGAAGGATTCTTGGGTTAATATTAAATTTAATAATAAAGATGGTTGGGTTCAGGAATCTGCCATAGCAGAGAAGTCTGAAACAGTTAATAATATAAAGACTAGTCCTGCTACTACTACAAAGACTGTGACTAGTGATACCCTGAACTTTAGGAAGGAAGCTAATACTAAGTCTACGGTCATCCAGGTCTTAAAAAAGGGTGATAAGGTAACTGTTATTGAGGAAGGATCTGCCTGGACCAAGGTATCATTCAATGGAAAAACTGGCTATCTTTCAACTAGGTTTTTATCTGGTTCATCAGCTAATTCTAAGACAAGTGTAGGTAGTAAGATGATGGTTATGGCTAATAACCTAAGTATAAGAAAGTCTGCCAATTTGTTAAGTGAAAAGCTAGCAGACCTAAGTAAGGGTGATATGGTTGAATATATCTCTTCTACAAATGGTTGGAACAAGGTTCGTTATAATGGATATGTAGGCTATGTATCTTCTTACTATCTAAAGGATACAGGAGAAGTTGAAAATCCAGACCAGGACAATAATATTGAAAATGAAGATTTAAGCATAAGTACAAGTAAGAGTCAGGCTAATGTTTCAACTGGAAATACCAACTACATAGATATGGGTATGACACTTGATGCACATGTTGATATGCAGATGTCTAAGGCTTTAAATACCTTAACTGCAGGTGGTTGGAGAAAGGTAACAAGAGATGAGTTAAAGTCATACATGGATCCATCTAGACATATGGATGCATCTACTATCATGCAGTTTGCCTTGCTAGATAGGTATACAGAAGATATAACAGCTGGTCAGCTGAATGCATATTTAGCTAAGTACTGTAAGTATGGTAATGTATTTTATAACCAGGGGCAGGCCTTTATAGATGCGGCTAAGAAGAATAATATAAATGTATTATACCTAGTGGCCCATTCAATGATAGAGACTGGCTATGGAACTTCAAAACTAGCCCAAGGAACTGTATATAATGGAAAGACTGTTTATAATTTCTTTGGTATTGGAGCTGTAGATGGTAATGCTCTTGCAGGTGGTAGTGCTACAGCCTATAATAACGGTTGGACAAGTGTAGCAGCTGGTATAGATGGAGCAGCTTCTTGGATTGCTAGTAGGTATATACATAGCAGCAAGTACAATCAGAATACCCTATACAGCATGAAGTGGAATCCAAGTATTATATACCACCAGTATGCATCTGATGTAAGGTGGCCAAGCGCTATTGCCAATAAGATGGCTGATATAGCAGCTTACTCAAATAATATAGGATCAATGAGTTACAATATACCGAAGTATAGGTAGATATCACAAAATACGATAGATTTGTTGAAAATTTGAAATAAAAGCAGAAAAGGGCTTGCAAGTTTTTATTACATAGTGTATACTATCGATAGTAATTGAATATAGAAGGTAGAGGCGCACTTGTTATTAGTACTTGATAAAAGGGTTAAAGCATCCACAAGGAAAGGAACAATTGCCGAAGCATACAAGCAGCTTTAGGCTTGTATAGCTGGGGGTACGTAGAATATACGTATCACTGTCACAAGTATTTGTGTTGGGCTATCATTTGAGTATGTTTTCAAACGTCTCGGATGTCCATCCGAGACGTTTTTTATATTACTTGGTGTCAATAAATCTTCTATTGAGGATATTACAAAAATGAATTATATTTTATAGGAGGTTATTATGAACAGAAGAAGTTTAAGAATTTTGATCATCACATTAATGATGACAATCTTGATGGCAGTGCCATCGTATGCCGCAGAAATTGATCAGATAGCGCAGGCAAATTCATTAAAATTAGGAATTATAACAGTTATACCACCATTGTTAGCAATTGTCTTGGCATTCATTACAAGAAATGTTGTTATATCTTTATTTTTGGGGGTTATGTCAGGATCTCTAATACTACAGCTATCATCGGGTAAGGGAGTCTTATCTGGTATAGTATTGGCCTTCCTTGATTTCATATCTAGGGCCCTACACTCACTAGCAGATCCATGGAATGCAGGTATAGTTTTACAGGTATTATGTATAGGTGGTGTTATTAACCTAGTAGGTAAGATGGGTGGAGCAAAGGCTGTAGCTGAAGCACTAGCCAAGAGAGCAAAGACAGCAAAGGGTGCCCAGACAATATCTTGGTTATTAGGAATCCTAGTATTCTTCGATGACTATGCCAACTCACTAATCGTTGGTCCTATAATGAGACCGGTATTCGACAAAATGAACATATCTAGAGAGAAGCTTGCCTTTGTAATAGATGCAACAGCTGCTCCAATAGCAGGTTTGGCTATCATATCAACTTGGATAGGTTTGGAAGTTGGTTTGATACACGATGCTTTTAATAGTATACATGTAGATACAGATGCCTTTGGTGTATTCTTAAGTACTATACCATATAGGTTCTATAATATATTAATCTTGGCCTTCATTTTGGTTACAGCTTATATGGCTAGAGAATTTGGACCAATGAGAAGGGCAGAATATATAGCAAGAAGAAGACAGAATGTAACAACTGACCTGGATCAGGGTGTTGAGGAATTAGATGATATGGCGCCAAAGGAAGGTGTTAAGCTAAGTGTTTGGAATGCAATCATACCGATAGGTGTATTGATTGTCAGTTCGCTAATAGCATTCTACTATAGTGGTTACTCAACTATAATGGGTGGAGAAGATACAGCTTTAATAGCGTCAATTAAGGCGAGTCCATTTTCATTCTCTTCAGTAAGACAGTGCTTCTCATCTTCAGATGCTTCTGTTGCTCTATTCCAGTCTGCTATATTCTCATCTATTGTTTCAATAATCATTGCAAAGATTAAGAAAATCTATACAATGTCTGAAGCAATTGAAGTTTGGGTAGATGGTATGAAGACTTTGATGATTACAGGTGTTATCCTGATACTTGCTTGGTCTCTAAGTTCAGTAATCAAGGAAGTTGGAACAGCTAAGTTCCTTATCAGATACTTATCTGGATCAATACCACCATTCCTATTACCAAGTATTATATTTATACTAGGTGCTATTATATCTTTCTCAACTGGTACAGCCTATGGTACTATGGGTATCTTGATGCCTCTAGCAATACCACTAGCACACTCACTATCACCAGATATGAGTTATGTAGTAGTAGCAACTTCAGCAGTATTGACAGGTGCTATATTCGGTGACCATTGTTCACCGATTTCAGATACTACAATACTATCATCAATGGGTGCTGGTTGTCACCACATTGACCATGTTAATACACAGATGCCTTATGCTATCTTTATAAGTGTTATAACTGTATTATTTGGTTACATACCAGCAGGTATGGGTGTCCCATTCTATATCGTATTACCAGTCGCTATAGCTGCATCTGCAGTAGGACTTAGAATAATTGGTAAGAGGATTGATGTTGATGATCAGGAATTTGAAGCTAAGTTAGCCAAGGAAGGAATCCACTTCTAATTAAATAAAAATTTGAATTTTAGGTCGATGGCATAAAAAATCCCCCCTAATGGGGGGTGCTATCGATCTTTTTTATGAGAAATATTCTAGTTGAACTTAGTATAGGTCCCTGTGCTTTAAAAGGTACTCCTTTAGTATCTCAGTAAGTAGGGGGCCTTTTTTTTGAGAGATATTTGTAGCTAGGGTAGAGAAGTTTTCCCATACATCCTGGTCAATGGTTATGGAGACCTTTTTAGCTTGCTTTATAATATCTTCCTCTATTTTAATATTTGTATTTTCAATATGTTTTACCTGCTTTAAAGGGTCAAGGTCTTTGATAGCCATATACCAGTCATATACTTCACATAGCTTGTCCAATTCATCTTGGGTAAAGCTAACCCTTGAGGTTTTATTCTTACTGGTAGTCTTAGCTACTTTTGTGAGGCTAGCTTTTTTTGGGGTCTTAGTATCACTTGTAGCTCTGGCTTTAGTAGAAGTCTCGGATTTTGTATTAGCTTTATTATCCTGAGAGCCCGGACGTTTAGATCTTGTTTTACTTGTTGACTTTTCAGATATATTTTTTAAAGGATCTTCTTTTGAAGCATTTTTTCTATTAATTTTATTTATCTTTTCAGATATTTTTACATCATTTGAATTTACTGGTTTAAGTAGCTCCTTAAAAGTTATTTGTTTATTAGACATGGTTGACCTCCTCTACTTATTCTTGAATATTATATCATATATTATAAGGGTATGTATGGATATTTTCTTCTAATAATGATAAAATAGGGTTACATGATATTCAAACAAAAAAATGAAATTATTTTATAGTAGGGAATTAAAATTGGCTGGTCAAGTTTAGCCGTTGATATTTATAATTGAGTGTTGATAGGGAGGAAAACTATGAAGATACTAATAGTTGAAGATAATAAAACGATTCAAAAGGATATAGAAAAGGAACTTTCAAAGCAGTTTGACACTGAAACTTGTGGTGACGGTGAAGAGGGTCTTTACCTAATTTCTCAGGGGATATATGATTTAGTTATACTAGACCTTATGCTACCTAATATGGGAGGCATAGAAATATTAAACCAGGCTAGGAAGGATGGTATTGATACTCCAATCTTAATATTGACTGCCAAGGAGGCCCTTGATGACAAGGTTGAAGCCTTTACTCTTGGTGCAAATGACTACCTAACTAAGCCTTTTTATATGGATGAACTTGTAGCTAGGGTATATGCTATACTTAGGACTAACGGAAAGATAAAGGACAAGAAGTACCTGGAATTTAAGGACTTAAGAATAGATTCTGAAAAGAATAGTGTATATATAAATGATGAGGAAATAGAGTTACAAAACAAGCAGTTTAAACTTCTAGAGTACTTCGTTCTAAATAAGGGCTCTATCCTATTGAAGGAGCAAATATATGACAGGATTTGGGGGATAGATTCAGATGCTACAATTGAAATTGTAGAAGTATATGTGAGTAACCTAAGAAAAAAATTATCCAAGTATGATTATGATAAATACATAAAGACAAAGAGAAAGGTTGGTTATATACTGGATGATAAACAATAATGTTTTTGATAAGACCAAAAGGAAGCTCACTTTGACCATAATGTGTGTAGTTGAGGTCTTTGTGATTTTGGTTAGCTGCTTTATATACAATTATTTTAGCATAAGTCTTATAGGTGGTATTGACAATAATATAGCTGAGGAGTACCACTTTATAAAGGAGCAGTATAGCAAAGATTCAATCCTAAAGCCTATAAGTCTACAGGACCCAAAAGATATCCTATATATATACAAGGATAAGACTCTCTTATATTATACTAGGAACAGGTATTTTGGTATTAGTCTACCCGAGGAAAGTATGGTAAAAGAGCTAGGCTTCACATATGAAAATATAAACGGATACAATTTTAGGAGTCTATTAGTCAAGGGTGATGATGACTACAAGTTCAAAATTATGAGGAATATTGACTCGGAAATTCTGAGCTTGGGAAATATGGTAACACTCTTAATATTGGTAGATATACTATCCCTATTACTAGTGTACGTAATAGCCAGATACCTATCTAGTAAGGCCCTCAAGCCAATAGAAATATCGTGGAATAACCAGGTTAAGTTTGTCCAGGATGCATCACATGAACTTAGGACGCCTGTAGCTATTATCCAGTCAAAGCTTGAATCCCTATTAAAGCAGCCAGACGTTACTATAGAAGACGAGGCAGAGACTATCGCAGTGGCTATGAGGGAGACGAGGCAGCTAAAAAAGATGATAAATGAGCTCCTATCTCTAACTAAGGAGGAGTCTATAGTCAAGCTTAATATTGGTAGAGTAGACCTAGAAGACCTCTTTAAGGAAACCTTTGAAAGCTATCTAGAAATAGCCGACTACCAGGAAAAATCCTTTAACTACCAAATCAAAATGAAAAATAAGATAATTTACACAGATAAGACAAAGCTTAACCAGTTAATTAGAATACTTGTCGACAATGCCTTTAAATATACTGAGGCAGGCGATAAAATTTCTATTACGGCTAGTGATAAGGGCAGGGACAGGGTCTTGATTTTGGTTGAGGATACAGGAATAGGTATTTCCGATAAGGACCAAAAGAGGATTTTCGAAAGGTTTTTCAGGAGTGATTCTGTTAGGGCTACTGAGGTTGAGGGATCTGGTATTGGTCTTTCAATTGCCAAACTAATAGTTACAACCCTATATGGTAATATAAGGGTACAGTCAAAGCTTGGTCAGGGAACTAGCTTTAGTATTGACCTACCTAAGGGTAAGCCAATAAAACAAAAGTCAAAGCCTGACAAGGCAAAAAATGCTAATAAAAAGAATGAAAAAATAAATACTGATAAGAATAATAAAGAATAAATGACGGCTGTTCAATCTACCAAGTTGATTGATGTAGGAAAAGTTAGGTAGCTTATAATGGTATTTTATATTTCTCAAATGAGCTATTAATAAGTGAAAAATAAAGAAATATGTTTCAAATGACTTTTTTCAGGTATAATTAGAATGTGGTATACTTACTCAAAAATATATGATAAAATGATATTTGATGAATATAATTTAGGAGGATATAAATATGGCAAATGTAATTAAGGTAGAGGATTTCGTAAAGAATGTAAAGGAAAATGAAGGCATAGCAGTAGTAGACTTTTTTGCTACTTGGTGTGGACCATGTAATATGCTAGCACCTGTTTTTAGTGAAGTAGCTGAAGAGCATAAGGACTCAGCTTACTTTGCTAAGGTTGACGTTGACGAAAGCATGGAGTTGGCTCAGGAGTTCGGTGTAAGTACTGTACCAACAGTAGTTTTCTTCAAGGGTGGTAAGGAAGTAAGAAGAGAAATAGGTTTTATGCCTAAGGAAAAGATCGAATCAATATTAGCAGGACTTAAGTAGTTTGTGCAGTTTATACTATGATTTGTAAATTTAATATGAGTGAGATTATACGTGGGTAGATCTCATATTGGTGGTTATGCATTCAAGATATATGTTAATGAATGCATAACCTCTTTTTTTATTTACCTTTATTTTCTTATATAAGTAAAGGAAAAAGAAATATTTAAAATATAATATTAGCATAATTTCTATATAGTCCAAAATTAGTTAAATTTTATTACTATATTTATAATTAAATAACAAATAAGAAAGTAACAATGAGAGTAATAATGACTTGTAATCGCATTTAAACTATGGTAATATATATTTCGGTAGAAATATGTTTATAATTATAAAAATGGTAGCGCTACTCTAATAATTATGTAAACGTTATTCTAAATTCTGACAAAAAAAGCATATTAAAAAAGTTGTAAAACAAAGGAGGAAGTTATGCTTAATAAAAAATATAATATAAGCAAGAAAATGGCCTCAGTTGCCCTGTCTTTGATAATGACAACTGGAACCCTAGTACCAGGTTTCGCTGAAATTAACCATGTTGAAAGTCGTGCTAATTTAGGTGTTTTGCGAAATGGAAAAGAAGAGAGTGAAATAAAGGCCAAGCTAAGAAAACTGGTAGAAGGGATTATATCTGACAAGAGTATCCGTGATAGATATATAGGTACAATATTTATCAAAACAGTGGATAATGGAACTCCTTTTGATGTATTTAGTGACGGTAGTAAAATGAATGAAGCTGCAATTCAAGATACACCGTGGTGGAAGTTGTGGCAGGAAGCATATCGTATAAATGGAAAATTGGAAAATTTAACGGATGCACAAGCTAAATCACTTTATGATGATTTGTTGCTTGAAAAAACTGCTTTGTGTTTTCCCTTGTCTAATGAACTTAGACAAGATGGATACTATGAAGGTAAAGAGGCAGATTTTGATATATATAAAGTTACCAGTGTAAATTCTTATACTCCAGCTCAAGATATCTATACTAAGGGAGAAAATAATACGGAAATAAAAAAATTATTTGGAATTGTAGCCGTAGTTAAATCTGGAAATGAACATGATATCATGCTGTCGATGAACAAAAAAATGGTCAAATCTATCAAGCATATTTCCTTTAACGGAATAGCAACTGTCAAACCAATTACTGCTATAAGACCTGTAGAACAAGACAGTGATATTGCGATGTTTAGTGTTACAGTACCTGGAGAAGTTGGACCTGAAAATCTAGTTGTAAATAGCTTAAAATATATAAACAATAATAATGAAGAAGTTACTATAAGTGAACCTTTTGGAATAGATATAAAGTATAGTCAATTAAAAAAAGTAAATACGTCCCTAAAAGACAAAAGACCAGAAGGCTATGTTGAAAATAAGATTCAGGCTTGGATGAAGAGAGGCGATGCCATAAAACGTGAGATAATGGATCCTACTGAGAGTAGGAAGATAGATGATGCTTTACGTGAGATTAGAGACTTTAGAGATATGGGCGAGGAAGATTTAACCAGACTATATGAAATTGTTAAGCCTATATATTATGCGGAATATAAGGAAACGACAAGAGGTATATTAACAAAAAAACTTAGTCAACAGAAAAGCAGTTTAGATAGTTCTATTTATTCACCTGAAATCTATACTAAAGAGAGTCTAGGAAATTTTAAAAGTGAACTCGAACGTATAAGTAGAAGCATGGATAATAAGGACCTGTCTGACCTTGTTGGAGATGTGGCTAGGGTCACTAATTTAAGCTTCACAGTTCTACGTTATAATACTGAAAAACTACAAGGCTTATATGACAAAGTTAAAGATAGGGTGGATAAAAGAGGAAGTTATGAATCTGATTCATATGCAAAATTTTTGGTAGCTTTCACCAGGGCGGAAAAATGGCTAGAGACTACCAAAAACACTATGCCGGTTCCTAATGATACAAAAGAAATTTATGATGAATTAATGAAGGCTGCAAATTCTTTGAAAAGAAAAGATGGAAACAGCAATGACTTAATTGAAGATGATAAAAATAAGGGCCAAGAAAATGACGCTATATATGATATCAAGGTAAATTTACAAAAACCAAATGGGCACGAGAACACCGATTTTTCAAAATTTATAAGTAAGGATGCAAAGTATATTGTTAAAGAAGGTGGAAAGAGTAAGAAATTAGTTTTGTATTTAAAACCTATCATGAGTGAGAATAAAATTGATAAATTAATTACAGAATTTCAATATTCAAGAAAAAATATACTTCAACCAGCTAACACAATTACAAGGAAAAAATTTCAGGTTGATTTTGTAGATGGAACAAAAGCTTTGTATAGTCCTGAAAAAATAGAATTAGATGTAGATGGCAAGCAAGACCTTCTGCCAATAGATATAACATACTGTGATTCTAAGGAAAAAGTAGATGGAAAACGTTATATTACAGATAATAAGCTAAGCATCAACTATGATGAAAAGGTAAAAACAGATAACGAAAATCTTAAGCCTGACAATGGAGCCGGTAATAAGGAAGAACCAAATATACCAGGAAAAAATGAATCTAAGGACTATACGGTAAATGTTAAGTTTTTACATGAGGATGGCCATTCCGAAACCCATGCTGCACCTGCACTTATAAATAGGGCCAAACTAAGTATCAATGGTTCAGATAAAATATTGACGCTGAAGCTAAGACCACTTTATGGAGAAGGCGGTAATCCTACAGGAGTAATATCTAAAATATACTACTTTGAAGGAAATCAAAAGAGTGGTAAAAAGTTTGAGGCTAAGAATAAAACAACAGCTAGGATAAGAATGAAGTATGAATCAGTTGATAAGGAATACGAATATCCTACTCAGGTTGAAATTCCAGTAGATGGATCTACACGACAATTGTATTTAGGTCTTGACTCTGCTACACCAGTCTTTGGAGATAAAACTCACGCGCATACAGTAGTCTTAGACATAGATTATGCTAAAAAGACTGATGGATACAATGATAATGAAGTGGATAAGACTCAGTTAATAAACTTAATAAATAGCATAAAAAAGGATTATTATCAAGTCTATAAAAATATTATACCTGAGAAACCATATGAAAACCTAATGTCTGCCTATAATAATGCAATATTAGTTAGTAACAATATTAATTCCACAAAAAATGAAGTAAGTGAGGCATATAAAAATTTATTTAATTCTATTATAAAACCTAATTTATATATAGAGTTTGATATTGTAAAAAGACAGGCAGATGCAGATTTAAAATCAGATTCAGAATCAGGTAAATATACTCAAGAGAGTGTTAAAGAAGCAAAGAAATTCGCAGAAGATAGCTATAAAGAGCTGAAAGAATACCTTGCTAGAGATGATATACAAGATTCTAAGATAGATGATTATAAGTTTGCACTACAGCACTCACCTGATAGACTTAGATATGATACTAGTGGGTTGGAAAAGGTAATAAGCGAAGCGGAAGTAAAATTAAATTCAGATAAATACACTGATGAAACATTGGAGTATCTAAAGGATAAGTTGTCTGAAGCCAAAAGTTATCTTAAAGAGACAAAGAGTAAGAGGGGACAGGATAAAAGGGCTGAGCTGATTAAGGAAATAGATAATGCTATTAAGTCCCTAATAGAAAAGACGGAAAAAGTTTCTAGCCAGGCGAGAAAATCTTTGGAGAACAAGGTAAGTATAGCTAAGAAAATAGAACAAGGTAAAAAATCTAAACTTGCTTACGATGAACTTAATAAGGTAATAAATGAATCTGTAAATATATTAAATGTGTCTGGAAATGATGACGATTATAAAAAACAGATAGAAAAATTAGAAAAGGCAATTGAAAAGTTTAAAGCATCTGAAGATATCAAAATAGATAATGCAGATAAAAACAAAGAAGAGGATAAAAATAAAGAAAAGGATAAAAACGAAGACAAAGATAAAAATAAAGAAAAGGATAATGATAATTATGTCAAGAAAAATATTGATGCAAAAATCATGGATGAGAACAACAGGGAATCAATGGCAGATATTTTCCTTAAAGACCATAAGGTAGTAACAAAATATGACAAGGATAAAGATCAAACCACATATGAATTAACGTTCAAAAGGTATGATGTTGATAAACCTAGTGTAGGCAAGCTATATGTGAAAAATGGTGAAGATTTTAAAGAAGCAAACCTTGCTAATGAAGATAAGGGGGTAAATACTTTTAAATTCATTAGAAAGGGCGAACCTGAGAAAAGCATTATAATAAAAATGTATATTCCTGCCATGAATGCTGAAAAGACTGCCAAGCTAACACTTAATGTAAAAAATGAAATTGCAAAGTCTGAAATTACTAGTCTTGAAGGTGAAAACAGGTATGACACTGCTTGTAAAATAAGTAAAAAGCTATACCCTAAGACAAATAAGAAGGCTGTATTGGCATCTGGTCAAGTGACTGTAGATGCTCTATCAACCTCTCTGTTTGCAAGCAAGAAAGGCGCTCCAATATTATTAACTAAGAGCTCTTATCTGCCAAGTGAAACTATAAGAGAGTTAAAAAGACTAGGGGTCAGTGAAGTAAGTATAATTGGTGGTTATAATACAATCAATAGACAGGTTACTGATGAATTGAGAGCTATGGGTATCAGTACTGAAAGAATTTATGGTAGCGATAGGTATGATACAGCTATAGAATTAGCTAAAAAAACTGGTTCAGATCTTAAGAAGCTGGTTATAGTGAATGGAGTTAATTATGCTGATGCAATTTCTATATCAGGTTATTGTGCTCAGAATGACTACAATATGATTTTAACGAACGGCAAGAGTTTGTCTGATGATGATATGTCATTAATAAAGAAGTCTGATGAGGTAATTATTGTTGGTGGAGATAAGTCTATATCAAATGATCTTGAAAGAAAAATAGATATGATTGCTAAAAAAACAAGAAGGATTAGTGGATATGATAGGTATGAAACTTCATTAAAATTGTCAGAGGAGCTGTACACGAAGACTGATGAGATACTTATGGCAGCCGGTGATAACGATAAAATGACAGATGCTCTAGCAGGTTCTCAGTTAGCTGCTTATAAGAAAGCACCATTACAATTGGTTTCAAATTATATGACTTCAAGACAGAAAAAATATATTGAAGACAAGAAAATAAGTAATGCTACTATTCTTGGTGGAATAAACTCAATTGGAAGGTCAATGAGAGAATCAATAAAGTCATTAATAGTGAAGGATTAATAATATTGATACTAATATTTAAAAAATATTTTACCATGGGATACAATTTTGTATCCTATGGTAAAGTTAGGAGGCATTACAAGTGAAAAATAAAATGAAAAAATCTTGTCTGAGTCTTATTTTAGCTACTAGTATGATAATGGCAAATTTTAGTACTAGCATTATAGCACATAAACCGTTAGAAAAAATCATACAGGTAAAAGGAATGTCATATGATAATGTAATCAGTGATGCCTTAAGGGCAAAGTTAAATGAAACTGGTGACTACATAGATTGCATGGTTTATTTTAAGGATGATACATCAAATGAGGATATTCAAAAACTTAGTAAGACCATAAAAACAGAGGAGAGTAAAGATGATAAAGATAGGAAGGCTGTTATAGCTCAGTTATCTCAGACAGCTATTGAAAGTCAAAATGGCATATTGGATTGGTTAGAAGAGGAAAAAGAATCTGGAAATGTAAAGAATTATGAAGGATTTTATATCATAAATGCAATACATTTGAAAGCAAAGGCAAACTTAATAGAGAAATTAGCATCTTATCCTAAAGTAGATAAAATAGATATAAATCAGAAAATTCAAGCTGAAAATCCAGTTGACAAACAACCAAGTAAGGTAGAATCTGACAGGGATGAGATAGAGTGGAACTTGAAGAACATAGGTGCTGATTTGGCTTGGAATCAGGGAATAAGAGGTCAAGGTGTGACGGTTGGTATTATGGACTCAGCGGTAGATGCTAACCATCCTGCCTTAAAAAGAAAATTTAAAGGTTATGACCAGTCAAGTGATAGGGTTAACTTCAATGACAGTAATTATTTTGATGCCATTCAAGGTAAGCAGGATACTAGTGGTGTTCTTGATATGGCCCATGGAAGCCATTGCACCGGTATAGTACTGGGTTCAGAATTAAACTCAAATGGTGAGGAGTTTAATAGGGTAGGTGTAGCACCTGATGCTCAATGGATAAATGCCAGAATATTTGATAGTAATTACAAGAATGTAGAACAATCAAGTTTTATAAAGGCTGCAGAATGGATGTTAGCTCCTGGAAACGACCCGTCTAAGGCACCTCAAATAATCAATAATTCATGGGGTGGTTCACAGTATTTAACAGATACTTGGTTTAAATCAACTGTGGATAGGTGGAGACAGGCCCATATATTACCTGTATTTGCAGCAGGTAATCAGATGCCTGGAGAATCATTACCTGGCGAAAGCAGTATAGTTATACCTGCATCATATCCAGAGTCTTTCGCAGTAGGGGCGGTAGATATAATGGGCAACCTAGCTTCATTTTCAAAAAGAGGGCCATCTCTATTTGATACAAGCCTTATAAAGCCAGAAATTTCTGCTCCTGGTGTCAAGGTAAGGTCAAGTATCAAAGATACTTATGCCTATATGAGTGGTACTTCGATGGCAGCTCCTCATGTAGCCGGTGTTGCAGCCTTGGTAAAATCTGCCAAACAAAATCTAGATGATAGGGAGATACAAAAAATATTGGAAGAAACTGCAACTCCTAGGACCGATTCTTACTACAAAACTACACCTAATAATGGATATGGTTATGGAATTGTCAATGCTTATGCTGCAGTCGTGAAGGCAATGGATAAGGAAATAGGGACTATTAGGGGAAGAGTAATGTCTGACGGAAAACCAATAGAGGCAGAGATAAGTGTAGAAGGTACAGATATTAAGGTTAAGAGTAACTCCACCAGTGGTGAATTTTTCCTTGTATATCCATCAGAAGGTGATATAAAAATATCTTGCAAGGCATTTGGATATAATTCTATAGACAAAACTATTAAGATTAATAAAGAAAATACTACACATGTAGATTTTGATATGATAAAAAAACCTACAAGAAATTTAGAGGGTAGTGTCAGTGATAAATCAGGCACAAAATTATCTGATGTGAATGTATATTTGGTAGAAGATGCTACAACTGAGATTGAATTAACAGGAAATAATGGAAGGTTTAGTATCAAAGATGTTCCAGTAGGTGAATACACACTCAGAGCCTTTAAGCATGGATATAAATTCTATGAAAAAAAGGTGACACTTGATGAAAATTCAGGTGATTTCGATATAAGCTTGGAAGACAAGAATAATTTAGGTGACGTTGAACTTTATTATGATAATGGTAAGGAAAACGAGAGTGGAAAAAACCAGATTGTTGGTATAAATGGTGATTTAGGTGTAGCAGTTTCATTCAAGCCAAAGAAAAAAGCTACCTTGAGTAAAGTAAAGGTTAGGTTTGCTAGCGATATAGAGAATACGGGAACTTCTGCTATGATTTCTGTTGTGAAATTCGACAGTAATAAACGTATAAAAACATTATTAATGCCAGTAAAAGTTAGACATTTGAATGTCTTTGGAGATACTGAGATAGATTTAGAAAAGTATAATATACAGGTAGACGGAGAATATTATGTTCTAATAGAACCAGATTATGATACGAATAAATCAATTGTGGTAGCTCTTGACAGAACAGCTAGCAATATGAAGAAATATTCATATCAAATTGACCGTGGCTATTTCAGGTCTTATGATAGTCTAGATAATAAAAAGGGAGCTCTAATGATAAGATCAGTATTATCATATGATGAGGGAGCCAGTGATATAGATTATGGTGGCCAGGATGATGATCAGAAGCAAAAAGTGCCTGAGAAGGATAAAGAAGCTGAAAAAGACAAGGAACCTGAAAAAGACAAAGAGCCTAAAAAAGACAAGGAACCTGAAAAAGACAAAGAGCCTAAAAAAGACAAGGAAATAGAAAAAGACAAAGAGCCTAAAAAAGACAAGGAACCTGAAAAAGACAAGGAACCTAAAAAAGACAAAGAGCCTGAAAAGGATAAAGAATCCGAAAAAGACAAAGAGCCTAAAAAAGATAAAGAGTCTGAAAAAGAACATGAAAAAAATAAAGATCATAAAAATGGTAAAGAGTCTGTAAAAGATAATAAATCGGATAGTAGCTTTGAAAATGATGTTAAAAAGGCTATTGAGGATATGAAGAAAAAAGATGAACTAAATAAAAAGAATGAAGATGATAAGGTTAAAGAGGATAAATTTAGATCAGCTAAGATAAATAGAATCAGCGGAAATAATAGGATATCCACTGCCATAAACTTATCAAGAAATTACTTTGACCATGCTAATACTCTAGTATTGGTAAATTCTAAAGAATATCCAGACTCACTTACGGCTGCTCCATTGGCAAAAGCCTTGAAGGCACCAATTTTGTTAAATGATTCTAATAGACTTGATACTCAGGTTAAAAATGAAATTAGAAGATTGGGAGTGAAAAAAGTTATACTAGTAGGGGGTAATAATTCTTTGGCTATTGGTCTTGAAAAAGACCTAAAAATTATGAATTTAGAATTAAGCAGGATAGCTGGAAAAGATAGGTATGATACATCTGCTAGACTTGCTAAGCAATTGGTCAAACTTACTGGTTATAGTGACAGGGCTATAGTTGCGTCAGGTGAAAATTTTCCTGATGCACTGACTGCATCATCAATTGCTGCTAAGGATGACCTTCCAGTATTATTGGTAAAATCAACTAGTATCCCTTATTACATTGATGAGGTAATGAAGGATATGGGAATAAAGAAAACAATATTGGTTGGTGGTAATAAATCAATTGGTAAGAATATAGAGTCTGAATTAAGGGCAGAGTATAGAATTGCTGGTAAAAATAGGTATGAAACTGCCAATCTTGTTAGAGGATATGGATATAAAAAACCAAAAAAAATATTCTTAGCGACAGGTGAATCTTTTGCAGATGCATTAGTGTCATCGGCTTTGGCAGCTATGGAAAATGCACCTATACAGTTATTAAATCCGAAAAATAATTCAGATAATTATATAGACTTCACTAATAGAGAAAACATTGAAGACATAATAGTTTTAGGTGGAGAAAAAAGTATTCCTGAACATATTGTTGATTTTTTTATAAATATTAAATAAAAATTAGCCTTAAGAGGTGGCTTGTACTTAGTATAAGCCACTTTTTTTGGCTCTATGTCAAATAACGTTGGTGATAATTTAAATCAACAAAATCTATTAAATTATGCGGCAGCATCCATAGCAAACTT
>ERZ772956.140-NODE-140-length-58528-cov-7.427890_pt1 | contig 58528 bp, 42 predicted proteins | sample MGYA00580683_ERZ772956 | MGnify/ENA primary metagenome ERZ772956 (study PRJEB29015, sample SAMEA2738077) | human oral metagenome | biome: human oral; feature: human-associated habitat; material: saliva | place: China | collected 2212 ... | reverse complement strand
CTCTTTTTTACTCATACTTAGTTTCATCCTTTCACTTTAACAGATTTAAATTCCCAGGGGGGGTGAAATTTTCACTGATTAGTTCATAGGGTGAAATTATCATAGAATAACAACAAAGATTATCGGACAATATTGACATAAAATACTAAATACTATACAATTATGTTAAAAATTGTAATAATTATTATAGAACATCGTTATATCAGTTGTTATATCATTGAGTTGAAAGGAGATTTTATGTCAAAGAAGTTTAAAATAAACCGTATGCCGTTTATCTTTTTCTTAGGACTACTGATTTTGGCTATTTTTTATGCTCTTTATGTTGAAATTAGTTTTGCAGGTGAGAACTCTGAATATTTTGCATACAGCTACGGAGAACTCTCTTATAAGCACAAGGTGAAAGTGACTTTAAATTCAGATAAGAAAATTGTGAAAGTAGAAGATGATTCGACTGTACCTAATCCAAGAGATCAGTATTACTGGAATAAATATCTTAACGGTAAAGGCTTCGATAAGTTTGAGGGTTTAGATGTTGAGAAAGTTAAAAAAATGGAAATATGGAAAGGCGAGTTTGCAGGAAAAGATGCTGTAGCCGGTGCAACCATGTCTTCAGAGGCTGTCCAGAAGGCGGTTATATACGCTATAGGAAGGAGTAGAGATAGGACCATCACTTATAACGGATATTACCATCCAGATATAGGTGAAGGAGGGGTGTATACTCTTAAATTAGATAATGATTTGCCTAAGGATTATAAACCTGTATTAGAAAAAGTAACATATGGTATTTTTCGATCAAAGGATGCGAAAGAAATTATCGGTTTAAATTTATCGGAAGATGGTAGCAAAATCACGTTTAAGGAGAAGTTAAAGCCCGGATATTATTGTCTTTCTATAAAGGATGCGAACAATAAATATCCGTCATTTGACTGGAAGATAGAGCATGCAAATAAATACATTTATCCGGAGTTTGCGTTTTACACAGGCAATGACGGATCCGGTGTAAATTATGAAAACGGAAAAATTTCTCCAACCTCACCACAACTGACTGTTGAAGACTTAAGGAATAATGTCGAAGATATAGATATAACAGATGTCGAAACAAATCAAACCGTGGAAGTTCCACTTGCACATCCTGAAGAGGGTGCAAATACTGAGTATATAAACGGTGAATATGCAAAAAACCAGTTCTTTACTAATGAAGGAAAGATAAATAATAATTTCACCGTTAATGGAAAAAAAGTATTTATGCCAGGCAAAAAATATAAGATTCGTGTATATTTTTGGAATGTATGGAAAGGATTTAATACAGAATATACAGCACCTACACCGGAAGTTCCACAACCGCCAAAACCTAAGTATACTGATAAAGTGACGGTTAAGGGTGTTACCTACAGAATAATTGACAAGAAGAAGAAAACAGCTGAGGTTTTTGCTTTAAAGAAAAATATTAAAAAAGTGGATATAGCCGGTTCTGTTAAAATATATAAGAAGAACTATAAAGTTGTTTCCATAGCTGACCGAACATTTAAAAACAAGAAAAATATAAGAAAAGTAGTTTTGAGTAAGAATATCATCTATATAGGGAAAGAAGCCTTTTTCAATACTAAAAATCTAAAAATGCTTATAATTAAAGGAACTAAAATTAAAGTTATAAAGAAAAAGGCTTTGAAGAAGACGCATAAAAAAATAGTTGTTAAGGCTCCGAAAAAAGTATTAAAAAAATACAGTAAACTTTTGAAAAAAGCAGGAATCTCAAAGACAGCAAAAATGAAAAAACTTTAATGTTTTACGAAAACTTTATCACTTTAAGTCTTTCGATGGATGAGAATACAAACGGATAGGAAAGTTCAGCAATAAACGGTTTTGAAAGCCGGTGAGAGTTTATTATAATAATATATCTAAACTTGGCTGTACTTTGACAGCTACTGATAACTCTGCACTTTTATAATCGGATTAAACTTAATAATAAAGATGTTTCTTGTGAATTACGGGAAGCATCCTTTTTATTTTGCTTAAATGTAAAATTTTAAGAGGTGGGATAGTCTAGAATTATTTGAGATAATCATTAAATTTGATATTAGAAAAAACAACTTAAAAATGATATAATGTCGTAGAAAGCCTGTAAGAAACGATATTTAGACGGAGTTTTTTCGGTGCGATTCGTAAATATAATATTTTAAGATATATACTTAAATTGATAATAAAACAGGTCTGCAGATTTAGGAGAAAGTTTATGAACAAGTTTATTATGGCACTTGATGCAGGGACTACAAGTACGAGGGCAATTCTGTTTGATAAGGACTCAAACATCGTATCTGAAAGTCAACAGGAGTTTACACAGTATTATCCGAAATCAGGGTGGGTGGAGCACGACCCCATGGAGATTCTTGCAGCGACAATAGAAGTCAGCAGAGATGTTATACAGAGAGCAGGAATCTCTGAAGAACAGGTGAGTGCTATCGGCATTACAAATCAGAGAGAAACCACTGTTGTATGGGACAAGCATACGGGAAAACCTATATATAATGCTATTGTGTGGCAGTGCCGAAGAACTGCGGAAATCTGTGAAGAGCTTAAAGAAAAAGGGCTGGCAGGTATATTTAGAAAAAAAACGGGGCTTGTGCTTGATGCATACTTTTCTGCGACCAAGTTAAAGTGGATTCTCGATAATGTTGCAGGTTCAAGGGAGAGAGCCAAAAAAGGTGAACTGCTGTTTGGCACTATCGACACATGGATTCTTTGGAATTTATCTGAAGAAAAGGTTCATGTTACGGATTTTTCAAATGCAAGCAGAACCATGATGTTTAATATCCATGATTTGCAGTGGGACGATGAGATTCTGGAGCTTTTGAATATACCGAGGTGTATGCTTCCGGAAGTGAAAAATTCCAGTGAAATATATGCTTATACAGATGAAATGTATTTTGACAAGAATGCGATTCCGGTGGCTGCAATTGCAGGCGATCAACAGGCGGCGCTTTTCGGACAGACCTGTTTTTATCCCGGAATGTTAAAAAACACATATGGAACAGGATGCTTTCTTTTGATGAATACAGGTGATGTGGCAGTTGATTCCAACAATGGAATTATAACGACAATTGCATGGGGCATAAACGGCGAGATAAATTACGCACTGGAGGGCTCGGTTTTTAACGGCGGTTCGGCTATACAGTGGCTGAGAGATGAGCTTAAGATCGTATATGATGCTCCCATGAGCGAGTATTATGCAAATCTTGTGGAAGATTCAGCCGGAGTTTATGTTGTACCTGCTTTTACAGGGATTGGTGCCCCTTACTGGGATATGTATGCACGAGGTGGAATCTTGGGAATTACCAGGGGAACAAAGCGAGAGCATATAGTAAGAGCTACTCTGGAATCGCTTGCGTATCAATCAAGGGATATAATAGAAGCTATGATGGAAGATAGTGATATAAAGCTGCCACGACTGCGAGTAGACGGAGGAGCATCTCAGAATGACTTTTTGATGCAATTCCAGGCAGATATACTCGGGGTTGAGGTGGATAGACCCCAAACCGTTGAAACTACAGCTTTAGGGGTTGCATATATGGCAGGGCTTGCTACAGGATACTGGGAAAGTATGGAGGAAATCTATAAGAAGTTTAATGTGGACAAATCATTTAAGCCTGATATGAGTGAGGAGGTTCGCCGGGAAAAGTATAGATATTGGAAGAAAGCAGTGCAAAGGACTATGAATTGGCTTGATTAAAAGAGTTATCAGTATGCCGAACCAACTTATTTTCGCATAGTATACTAGTATTTATATAATCTTAGGTGTATAATATTTATAACTTAGACAGCTCAAGGGTAAGTTTGTGTTTTTCAAGAGGTGAAATTATGAACAGGCTTGTTACAGTTAGCCGTGAATACGGCAGTGGAGGGAGGCTCATAGGGGCAAAAATAGCAGATAGGTTGGGAGTTCCGATTTACGATAGAGAACTTATTGACTTAGCAGTAGAGAAAAGCGGTTTATCAAGGGAAATTATTGAGTCTGCGGAACTTCAGGCAAAGAGCGGATTTGCATATTCGTTGTCAAATTCTTTAGGTCTTGGCGCCGGACTTACTACAGAACCATATTCCGTTAACGAAGAACTTTTCACCACACAATTTGAGATTATAGAGCAGATTGGTAAAACCGGCGAGGGCGTAATCATCGGAAGATGTGCCGATTATATTTTGAACAGTATACCTGATGTAACCAATGTTTTCATATATGGGGAGCCGGAGGATAGAATTAGGCGATGTGTCAATGATTACGGGAAAACTGAAGAAGAAGCAAAGAAAAGGATTATCGCATACGATAAAGCTCGTGCCAATTACTACAATTATCATACATGCCAAAAGTGGGGGGATTATCGGAACTATAACCTGATGGTCAACAGCAGCTTTATGGGGGAGGATGAAATCGCAGATTTGGTAGTTCAATTCGTGAAAAACAGAAAATTAAAAGTTGCGGAAGGAGAAGATCATGATCAGAAGAAGTAAAAACAAAGTAAAAAAAGGAAAAAAGAAAACTTCTAAAGCTGCTAAAATAGCACTGGCAGTTCTAGGTGTAGGAGTTATCAGCGGAGCGACGGCAGTTGTCGGACTGAACCACATTATGAAAAAAATTTTTATCAATGAGGATTGGCCGGATGAAGAATGGTCCGGTGATGATTGGGCAGGAGAGGAGTTAGAATAGTAGATGCACTTTGCTAAAGAAAATGGTTGGGGTCTTTTGTTGTGCCTTGGAATTTCCATTCCTGCCTGGTATTTAGGAAAGATGTTTCCAATCGTAGGTGGACCTATATTCGGAATCCTTATCGGAATGTTACTTTGCCTCATTATAAAAGACAGAGAACCTTTTAACTCAGGAATAAGTTTTACATCGAAAAAAATTTTACAAGGTGCGGTAGTACTTTTGGGCTTTGGACTTAATCTCAGGGTAATTGCAGAAACAGGAAAGCAGTCGTTGCCGATTATCATATCCACCATTGCCACTTCCCTCATCGTGGCTTGGATTCTTCAGAGATTCATGAAGACAGATAAAGATATTTCAATGTTGATCGGCGTAGGCTCCTCGATTTGCGGCGGCTCTGCAGTGGCTGCAACCGCAGGCGTAATTAAAGCTAAAGATGAGGATATTTCACAGGCAATTTCTGTTATTTTCTTTTTCAATGTCGTTGCGGCTTTGATTTTTCCTCAGTTGGGACATTTATTAGGCTTTAGTACAGCTACAGGAGAGGCTTTTGGAGTATTTGCAGGAACTGCGGTTAATGATACCTCTTCTGTTACGGCTACGGCGGCAACCTGGGATAATATGTGGGGGCTTGGGACATCTACGCTGAATAAGGCGGTAACGGTGAAGTTGACAAGGACACTTGCAATTATACCTATTGCCCTTGGAATTGCATTTATGAGAAGTAAGAAAGAAGCGGCAGCAGGTGCAGAAAAAGTTTCAATTAGAAAAATTTTTCCCATGTTCATACTGTACTTTATTTTGGCTTCTATTATCACTACACTTGCAACGTGTGCAGGCATCCGGGCGGAAGTGTTTGACCCGCTGAAGTCTTTGAGTAAGTTTTTTATTGTAATGGCTATGTCAGCCATCGGTTTGAATACGAATATTATTAAACTGGTGAAGAGCAGCGGAAAACCGATTTTTATGGGATTGTGCTGCTGGGTGGCAATTACAGTTGTGAGTTTGGTAATGCAAAAACTGATGGGAATTTGGTAATATAAAAACCTTATATTTGGTATTAAATGGAATAAAAACCGCAATATAATATTGACTCGTTGAAATTTCAACGGGTCTTTTATTTTGACCTGATTTATAATATACGAAAAATTATAGAATGGCTATAACTTTTGAAATCAAAGGGGTAGGGCGTTTTATTGTACATGAAAAAAAACAAGAAAATGTTTGTTCTTTTCTTGACGATTTCTATACCCGAGTGTTAATATTTATGTATACAAGATACAAATATTGTACAAAATATAATTACTATTTATTTTTTAAAGGGTGAGGGGTGATTGCATTTAATAAATGCGAATTTAGTAATAGTTTGTAAGTTATTTTGGATGAGGAGGACATTATGAGGAGAGAATGGGAAGGTTTCAAAGAAGGACTTTGGCAGGAAACGATTTATGTAGATGATTTTATCAATTTGAACTATCATCAGTATGACGGGGAAAGTGACTTTTTGGCAGGTCCGACAGCAAGGACTACAGAGTGTAACGATAAAGTTAAGGATTTGCTGGTTCAGGAGAGAAAAAATGGCGGAACCCTTAAAGTAGATGCCACTAAAATCATGCGTATCACAACATACGATCCGGGATATATCATAGAGGGAAAGGATATCATAGTAGGTCTTCAGACGGATGAACCTCTTAAGAGGGGAATTTGCCCGTTTGGCGGAATTAAGATGGTAAGATCCGAAGTTGCTGAATATGGTGAAGAGCTTCCTGAGGACATTGAGTTCCTATTCAAATACATGACATCCCATAATGACGGTGTTTTCAAAGCTTATTCGCCGGAAATGAGAAAGGCCAGACATTTAGGCTTTATCACAGGTCTTCCTGATGCATACGGAAGAGGCAGAATAATCGGCGATTACAGAAGGGCAGCCCTATATGGCATTGATTATTTGATAGAAGAGAAAAAGAAAGATCATGACGAAATATCATCAAGGGATGAGATGACAGAGGAAAATGTCAGATTGGCAGAAGAAGTCTGGAACCAGATTGCAGCATTGAAAGAAATTAAGGTTATGGCAGGAAAATACGGTTTCGATATTTCAGAGCCGGCAGCAGATGTGAAGGAAGCTATTCAGTGGACATATTTTGCTTATCTCGCCGGAATCAAAGAAGAAAACGGTGCAGCCATGTCCCTTGGAAGAACTGCTACTTTCCTTGATGTTTACGCTGAAAGAGACCTTGAGTCAGGGAAATATACCGAGGAAGAAATTCAGGAATTTGTAGATGACTTCATACTGAAGTTGAGAGTTGCAAGACATTTGAGAACTACAGAGTACAATGAACTCTTTGGTGGAGATCCGATGTGGATTACCGAAGGTCTTGGTGGGATTGGTGCCGATGGCAGACATAGAGTAACAAAGATGACTTATCGTTATTTAAACACTCTCTACAATCTGGGACCTGCTCCTGAGCCAAACTTGACAGTTCTCTGGTCAGAGAAGCTTCCTGAACCGTTCAAGAGATTCTGTGCACAGGTATCTATAGATACCGACTCCATCCAGTATGAAAATGACGATAAGATGAGACCAAACTATGGGGATGACTATTCAATCGCATGTTGTGTATCCGCTATTCAGATGGGTGAGCAGATGCAGTTCTTTGGAGCAAGATGTAATCTGGCGAAATGCCTGTTGCTGGCAATTAACGGTGGCATAGACGAAAGAACCGGGGAACATCTGGGACCTCAGATGGAGCCAATGGGAGACGGTCCTTTGGATTTTGACGAAGTTTGGAGAAGATATAACATTTATCTTGAATGGCTTATGGGCGTATATGCAAGAATTATGAATATTATTCATTTTATGCATGATAAATATGACTACGAAAGATCTCAGATGGCTTTCTTAGACTCAGAAGTTAAGCGTTTGATGGCATTTGGTGTTGCAGGCTTTTCTGTTGCGGCAGACTCTTTATCAGCCATTAAGTATGCAAAGGTAACTCCGATTCGTGATGAGAATGGACTTATAGTGGATTATAAGACAGAAGGAGATTTTCCTAAATACGGAAATGATGATGACAGGGTTGACGATATTGCGGTTGCAATTTCAGAAAAGTCAATTTCAGAGCTCAGAAAACATAAGGCATATAGGGATGCTGTTACAACTCTTTCGGTGCTTACAATTACATCTAATGTAATGTATGGAAAGAAAACGGGTAATACTCCGGATGGAAGGAGAGCTGCTACTCCGTTTGCTCCGGGTGCAAACCCAATGCATCAGAGAGATACTCACGGTGCGGTTGCTTCGCTGAATTCAGTGGCAAAGATAGATTGGGAAACCTGTCAGGACGGCATTTCGAACACGTTCAGCATAGTTCCGGAATCCCTTGGCAAGGACAGAAAACAGAGAGTTGATAACCTTGTAACTCTTCTTGGAGGATACTTTGGACAGGGTGCTCATCACTTGAATGTAAATGTACTCAACAGAGCAACTCTGATGGATGCGTACCATAACCCTGATAAATATCCAAGCCTTACAATTCGTGTATCAGGTTATGCAGTTAGATTTAACGCTTTGTCAAAGGCCCATCAGAAAGAAGTTATTGAAAGAACTTTCCATGAAGCGATTTAAGCAGGTTAGATTATGGCAATAGGGAAGCTACACTCCATTGAAACCTTCGGGGCTTTAGACGGACCGGGAATCAGAACCGTATTCTTTTTGCAGGGGTGTCCTGCACGGTGTATGTATTGCCACAATCCTGATACCTGGAACGAAGATGAAGGAGAGCAGATCACAGTCGGAGAAGTGGTCAGCAGAGCCAGAAGAGGCAGACCGTATTATGGAGAAAACGGGGGAGTTACCTTTTCCGGAGGAGAACCGCTGTTACAGGCAGACTTCTTGATTGAAGCCATGGATGCGCTGAGAAGGGATGGCATAACATCGGCAATTGATACCAGCGGAACATATTTTGACGACAAGTCAGAGACTGTAATTGCTCATTGCGATATGGTGCTGCTGGATATAAAGCATATAGATCCCGCTAAATTTGAGGAGTTGACCGGGCGTGAACAAGGAACTTTGAGACTTTTGATAGATGCCATCAACAGAAAGGAAAAACCTGTTTGGATAAGACAGGTTATCGTTCCGGGATTCAATGATGATGAGGAGTATATCCATAGGCTGAATGAATTTCTGCTGAGAATAAAACATATTAAAAAGATTGAATTGCTTGGATATCACAATATGGCAGAGCCGAAGTATGATAAACTGGGAATAAAGTACAGACTGAAGGGTGTTAAACCTATGGACTCGAAGTCATTGGAAAAGTTAAGTAAACTTACGGAGATCAAATAATCTGTGAAGATATTAAAACCATAACAAGAATGACTGAATGAGATTCGGGTGGAAGATGATAAAACTCAGCCTGTCGAAGCCCCTGAAACATCTAAGAGAAGAAAGCATATTTTGTATAAATCAATATACGAAATATGCTTTCTCTCGTTTAACTTCTTGGCTGTTTCTACAAACATGCGGATGGATTTATCCTGTGCCGTTGTAATTATATTCTTTACATGGTAAAGTATTCCATGAGGACAGAGGGGAATCTCCTTTTTGCAAGGGGGATAAAATGAAAAAATCAAACTTTGAGCTTGTTATGTCTGATGGATGCAAGATTTCTTGTGATGTGAAAGGCGATGGACAGCCGATAGTATTTGTACATGGATGGTCGGCGAATTGTAAGTTTTTTTCTCAGCAAGTAGAACATCTGTCAAAAAATTTTATGGTTGTAACCTATGATCTGAGAGGACATGGTAACTCTGACAAGAGGATGAGTATTTTAGAAAAGAATCTTACCATAGAAAGACTTGCTTTGGATTTAAAAGAAATAATTGAAGCATTGAGTTTGAATTCAGTACACTTATGTGGCTGGTCCATGGGCGTGAGTATTTTGCTTTCGTATGTAGAGCAATTCGGTCACGAATATACTAAATCCTTGACTCTTATAGATATGACACCGAAACTGATTAATGATGATTCTTGGAATTTAGGCGATTTTGATGCTGAGGAAAATCTGAAGTTTACTCAGAGTTTAGCAGTTGATTGGAAAAATGTTTCTGACGAAATGGTTGAATCTCTATTTGCACGAGGCACTGACAAAAATAGTTCCAAGTATTTGTGGGTAAAGGATCAGGCTGCAGGAAATATCCCTTTTGTAATGGTAACACTTTGGATTTCGATGGCTTTGGGTGACTACAGGGATGTACTGCATAAGATTAGTGTACCGACATATTTACCGTACAGTAATGGCGGTGATATGTATAATGAAAATCATGGAAAGTATATGCATAGAAATATAAAAAATTCAAAGCTTTCTATTTACGAAAACTGCGGACATTCACTGTTTTTAGAGGAACCGGACAGATTCAATTCTGAATATGAGAACTTTATTTTGAGTATCTGACCTTTTATATTTATTGTAGTTGTGATTGTGGTATCAAGTGTTGTTTGATAGAAGTCAAAATATATTTTTTTAATACCGGTTAGAATATTGATTCATTATTGAATACCAAAAGACCTTCATTAAGATGGAAAAAGGTGAGAATTACAGGATAGAAAAAGGTAATAGTATTTTTGACTGGACGGATATTTTTTGATATATTAAATACATTAAGCGTCATCTCATTTGATGGGCATAAGAAAGGAATGATACGATGTCAGAAACAACAAATAACAAAGGTAAATACTATATTACAACACCTATCTACTATCCAAGTGCAAACCTTCATATAGGTCATACATATTGCACGGTTATGGCAGATGCAATGGCAAGATTTAAGAGATTGTCAGGTTACGATGTTCGTTTTTTAACAGGAACAGATGAACATGGACTTAAAATACAGGAGATCGCTGAGAAGCAGGGCGTAGCACCGCAACAGTATGTTGACGGCGTTGTTTCCGGAATTAAGGAACTGTGGAAGACTATGGAGATTTCCTATGATGATTTTATCAGGACTACTGAAGAACGACATGTGAGTCGTGTCCAGGAAATATTTAATAAGATGAACGCTAAAGGCGATATATATAAGAGCGAGTATGAGGGCTGGTACTGTACGCCATGTGAATCCTTCTGGACAGAAAGTCAGCTTGCAGACGGATGTTGCCCGGACTGTGGCCGCCGGGTGGAAAAGGCACAGGAGGAAGCTTATTTCTTCCGTTTGTCCAAATATCAGAATAAGATTTTAGAACTTTTTGAAGAGCATCCTGAGTTCCTTATGCCGGACACCAGAAGAAATGAGATGAAAGCCTTCGTTGAACAGGGACTTGAGGATTTGTGTATTTCTCGTTCTACTTTTGACTGGGGAATTCAGGTACCTATAGATACAAAACATGTAATATATGTTTGGCTTGATGCTCTTACAAACTACATAACCGCTTTAGGTTATCCGGATTCACCCGAACTGTTTGAAAGGTATTGGCCTGCAGATGTTCATCTTGTAGGGAAAGAGATAGTAAGATTTCATTCTGTTATCTGGCCGGCTATGCTTATGTCTCTTGACCTTCCGCTTCCCAAGCAGGTTCTCGGTCACGGATGGCTTTTGATTGACGGCGGAAAGATGAGTAAATCAAAGGGGAATGTGGTTGACCCGGTGATATTGATAGAAAGATATGGCATAGATTCTCTGAAATATTTCTTGTTGAGAGAATACACTTTTGGTCAGGATGGAATATTCACCAATGAGGTTATGCTAAAAAGAATGAATTTTGACCTTGCAAATGACCTGGGTAATTTGCTGTCCAGAACCACTGCAATGATTGAAAAATATTGTGGCGGAATTATACCTCCTGCAGATACGGAGGATGATTTAGATAAGAACTTGAAGTCTGTTGCACTGGGAGCTGCTCCTGATGTTGAGAAATATATGGATGAATTCTCCTTTAATAATGCACTTGAGAGTATTTGGATTCTTGTACGCAGAGCAAATAAATATATTGACGAGAAAACTCCTTGGATTTTGGCAAAGGATGAAAGCAAAAAGGCAGAGCTTGACACATGCATGCACAATCTTGCAGAAGCTCTTCGCATTGTTTCAATCCTTATATATCCGTTTATGCACACTACCACGGAAAAAATCAGAACACAGCTTGGAATCTGCCAAGAAGTCAAATGGGAAGATGCTTTTGTGTTTGAAAAGCTTGATGGCAATAGAGTTCAGCGTGGAGAAGCTATTTTCCCAAGGCTGGATATAGAAAAAGAGCTTAAGGCTTTGGATGAACTTAAAGGGAACAAAGAACCGGAAAATATTCCACTTGAGTTAAAACCGGAAATCCAGTTTGAGGATTTTGATAAAATTGATCTTAGGGTAGGCACAATTATTTCGGCAGAAAAACATCCTGATGCGGATAAGCTCTTGGTGTTTCAAGTCAAGATGGACACCGAAGTAAGACAGGTCATTTCCGGAGTTGCAAAGGACTTTTCTCCGGAAGAAATGATCGGAAAGAAGGTAATCGTTGTGGCGAATCTAAAACCCAGAAAGCTTCGTGGTATGGAATCAAAGGGCATGCTTCTATTCGCAGAGAACGGCAAGAAATATGAAATAGTAAGCACGAAAGCCCCTGATGGGAATCAAGTAGGTTAGTTTATGGAAAAAATATTATTCGATGCCCATGCCCATATAAACGAAGAAAGATTTTCTGAAATGGACAGGAATAAGATTGCGAAGGAAATAGAGAAATCTCAAGTTGCATATGTAATTGATGCAGCCTTTGATATCCGTTCGTCAAGGCAGGCGATTTCAGATGCAGAAAAATATCCTTGGTGCTATGCAATAGTTGGAATACACCCACATGACAGCAAGGAGCTTGACGAAAATGCTCTTTCGCAGCTTCGTGAAATGTCAAGACACCCGAAGGTTAAGGGGATTGGCGAAATAGGGCTTGATTTTTATTATGATCGTTCCGAAAGAGATGTTCAGAGAAAGGGCTTTAGGAGGCAGATCAGACTTGCCAATGAGCTTAAGCTGCCCATAGTAATTCATTCCAGAGATGCAGATGCTGAAACCATGGAAATCCTCAGGGAAGAAGGTGCTTTCAGCAGTGAAAGACAGAGTTTTTTTCCATATAGAAGAGATGAAAATGGAGAAAAAGTTCCGGACAGCAGGGTGCTGATTCATTGTTATTCAGGAAGTAAGGAAATGGCAAGAGAGTATGTCAAGTTGGGTGCCACTATTTCAATCTGCGGTCCGGTTACATTTAAAAATAACAGAAAAACAAGTGAGGTTGCAGAAGACATACCGATAGAATTTTTAACTGTTGAGACAGACTCGCCTTATCTTGCACCGGTTCCCAAAAGAGGCAAGCAGAATATGTCTCCTTATGTCGAATATGTAGCAAGAAGAGTTGCAGTACTCAAAGGAATGGAATATGAAGAGGTTGCGAGAATAACCTGCGAAAATGCAAAGAGATTCTATGACATAAAATAGTCGGTATTACAGAATCGGCGAGTTTACAAATAGGTTGCAGAACCATTTGAGAAAAGTTTTCAGTTGACACAGCATTGCAATTTCTGTAAAATTATGTAGGTAATGGATTGTAAAGAGTTTTGAGATGTTCAAATCAGGTGATTTTAGCTAATTGTTGGCATAGAATCACTGTATTTGAACCTGAAGATGAGGAGGGAAAATGGAAAGACGTTTACTATCTGGAATACTTGTAATTATGTTTTCTGCTATCATGATGTTGTGTGGTGCTTTATCATCACAAGAAGCGTTTGCCGATGCAACGCCTGAACAGAAGACGAAACTGGATAAACTTGTAGAAAAATTTAACAAAGACCCGATTATAAGAGTTCCGGGGCTTAATAAATTAACACAAGATGCATCAGAAGAGGAACTGAATAAGATTTATGATGCTGCCATTGAAGAAGTTAAGAAAAAGACCAGGGCAGAAAAGCTTGGGATAAAAGTTTCATGTAGCCAAAAAGGACGTTTTAAAGCGGCCTATTATGACGGGAGTGGGTATCAGGCTGCCAGCATACATAAAAGCATATTTAAATTTGAATATGAAGATGGCTCTTACAGCAAGGAAAGTGAAAACATTTTAATATTCAATTCCAAAACAAATATTTATCTCGTAAAGAATTATCGTCTAAGTAAAGTAGGAACGGATAAGGATAAAGAAGTTGCTGTATATAAGTTGAAAATTGATGACGATGGATTTGCAGCGGACAGATATACGACAACTGTGAGATTAAAATTGGACGGTTATACTGTTTGGAATGGATATATTCCATCCGAATATAAAGAAAATGCCTCTGATTTTGCGAATCGTATCAGCTTGCTGATTAAAAAGACAGTACTTGCAAAGGATTTTAACATAGGCATAAAGGGAGCCGAACTTTCCTTTGAGGCAAAGGAAAAAGGTACAAAAAATCTTTCTGTAGAATTCAGAAATCAACATGTAGAGCTAGATGATATAAAGGATGCTAAGTTGATTGAAGCAGAGAAAAAAGTCAAAGCTGCTGAAAATGCCATTGGAAGTTTAAATCTTTGTGAGCCGGGCTTAAATGAAATAAAAGAAGCTGATATGACGCCGGAAAAGCTGCAGGAGTATGCAAAAAAGGTTTTGGAACAGGCAAAGAAGGTATCTGATGCTGAGAAAAATGGCTTAGAAATAACTTTAAATCCAAAAAGAACTCCTATATTCAGGCAGAGTACAGAGGAACATGCAGCAGTAATACGTAGAATCGGCATTGATATTGCGACCAAGGACGGACTTGCGAAAGGAGATGTAATTCAATCAATATCTCCGGGAAAGTCTGAAATAACTTTGGACAGAGTAAAAGAAAAAAGCAAATTAGGAACTTCTAAAACACAGGAAGTAGTTACATATAAAGCAAATTTTAAGGGTCTCGGCTCATATAACTACACCACTGATGTGCGCCTGTATGAGGGTAACAATTGTTTATGGGCAGGTCACGTTGGAATGGAGTATAAGCTGGATGCAAAGGGCTTTATTGGCAAATTAAAAGAAACTCTGGAATCAAAATTTTTGACACCTTACTATACCGCTAAAGCAGAGGGAGATGAGATTACATTAACTTCTGTGGGTAATGGTACTCGAAAGGCTCGCTTAGTATTTATCAACCGAAGTGAAGAGGAAATCAATACAACCGTTGATGCAATCATAAAAGCAAGACAAACTCTTTATAAATATTATTCATATGAAGATGAAAAAGGTAAGGAACTTGCTAAGAAATCATATGAAGAGGGACTTGAAAAAATTAGTAAAGCGAGAACCATAAAAGAAGTGGAAAAACTTTTCAAAGAGACTGCAAATGCCATGGACATCGCCGTAAATGGTACAAAAGGAGAGGTAAAAAAAGCGAATGTGAAACTTTCTCCGGACTATAATAAAGCATCAATTGATGTTATCTTTGGAAAAGTGAAGAATGCAACAAATTATGAAGTTAAGTACAGACCTGTGGGAACAAAAACATGGAAGAACGAGAAAACAAAAAAAGCCGGAAAATATATAATTAAAAACATTAAAAGAAATGCCTTATATGAAGTTAAAGTGGTTTCCATCAATATAGATCAGGATGAATCTTCCGAATCAAATTCCGTATTCTCATATGTATCTAAAACAAAGGTGAAGACTACAAAGCTTCAAAGAGCATTGAAAGTTAAGATTAAGAGAGTCAAAGGAGCTTCAGGATATGTAGTGATGGTTAAGAATGCTAATAACGGCAAAGTTTATAAGATTAAAACTCTGAAAGGAGAAAAGAAATTAAACATTACTATTAAAAAATTAAAGAAAAACAAGAGATATTTTGTCTTAGTTAAACCTTTTAAAGTTTACAAAGGACATAAATATATGGGGATTGCTACAAAGACTTTCAAACTGAAGATAAAATAGGTATATTCAGAATCGTCATACAAGTACAAACCCCTTTACTGTTTTTTACACAGTAAAGGGGTTATTTTTTAGGATATGATTTCGTATCATCAGCACTCGTATAAAATAATTTTATTATGTCTTTTCGTTGCTGCCATATCAATAATTCTTTGATTTCTGCTGCCTCTAAATGGAAGCGTTAAATCTTTAAGCTCATTTATAAATTTTCCGTCAACGAGAACATCTACCAAGCCAAGGAGACCTTTGAGAGCAACTTGCTCTTTATTTTTTTCGGATGTTTGAGAAGAATTTTCATTCATATTGTTCAAATCTGAAATTGCTGAATTGGCACGGCTTAGCAGTTCTTCTAAAGTGTAGCCGGAATACATCCAGATATTCAGCCCTCTAGACTTTACTTTTTTTGCAATTTCCAGAAATGCCACAGGCTGATGGCTGGGTTCACCACCACTAAAGGTTACACCTGAAAGAAGAGGATTTTCTTCTATGGCATTAACGATTTTTTGTATATCGCAGTCATACCCGCCGCTAAAATCGTGGGTGTCCTGATTGTGACATTTAGGGCAATTATGAGGACAACCCTGACAGAAAATGGCGAATCTAAGTCCGGGACCGTCTACAATTGATTCTCTAACAACTCCCGCAAGCCTTAGGCTGACGGGAGTTGTGTTTTGTTTATTTGATTGCATTTTCTTTTTCATCATTCTTCTCTTTTCTTCTTTAAGAATTGTTATTTTGGTTCTGAAAGAACTTAAGCTGTTTTAGTCTTTATATTATAGTTTTTCAAAACCTGTGACAGAACCATGCTTTACGCGTTCTTTTTCCTCACTGCTTTTTGCATCGTTCCATTGATCCATCGTTCCAACGAGATATCCGGTGATTCTGCGAATTCTCTCAAACTGAGACTTGCCGTCGTGTTCCTTGCGTCCGCAGTTGGGACATTCATTATCTATGATTCCGGTATAACCGCAGCAAGGGTCCCGATCCACCGGATGGTTGATGGAACCATAGCCGATACCGCATTCTTTCATGCAGCGAACCACACTTTCATAGGCATCCAGGTTTTTCTGGGGGTCTCCGTCAAGTTCAATGTATGATATGTGACCTCCGTTGGTTAACTCATGGAAAGGTGCTTCTTTTCTGATTTTATCAAAGGCATTGATTTCATAGTAAACAGGTATATGAAAACTGTTTGTATAATAGTCCCTGTCGGTAATTCCCGGAATACTTCCGAAGCGCTCTCTGTCCATCCTTACAAAACGACCGGAAAGTCCCTCTGCCGGAGTCGCAATCACTGACCAGTTCAGCCCCGTTTTGCGTGCTTCTTCATCCATTCTTTTTCTCATGTATGCAATAATCTCAATTCCCAGCTGTTCTGCTCTGTCAGATTCGCCATGATGTTCTCCGATTAGGGCTTTTAGGCATTCTGCAAGACCGATGAATCCGATCGTGAGGGTGCCGTGTTTAATTACTTCCTCAATAGTATCCTCAGGTTTAAGTTTTTCGGAGTCGATCCAAACCCCTTGTCCCATTAGAAACGGGAAGTTTTTAACTTTTTTTTGTCCTTGAATCTTAAATCTTTCGTTAAGCTGACCTATGCACGTATCTATCATATGGTCGAGGCTCTCAAAGAAAGCTTCTATGTCACCTTTTGCCTTAAGCCCCAGACGAGGAAGGTTAATTGAAGTGAAGGAAAGATTTCCTCTTCCGTAAACGATTTCCCTTGACGGATCGTGCTGATTACCCATTACACGAGTTCTGCAGCCCATGTAGGCACACTCTGTTTCAGGATGCCCGGGTTTATAATATTGCTTGTTGAAAGGTGCATCCAGGAAAGAAAAGTTTGGGAAAAGTCTTTTTGCACTGGTCTTGCAGGCCAGTTTAAATAAGTCATAGTTGGGGTCTTCGGGATTGTAGCTTACACCCTCTTTGACCTTGAAAATCTGTATAGGAAATATTGGAGTTTCTCCGTTGCCTAAACCTGCATCTGTTGCTTCCATAACACTCTTCATTACCAGACGACCTTCAGGTGATGTGTCTGTACCGTAGTTAATTGAACTGAACGGAACCTGTGCTCCTGCTCTTGAATGCATTGTGTTCAAATTATGAATCAGTGCCTCCATAGCCTGATAAGTCTTTCTTATGATTTCTCTGTCTGCGTATTTAGTGGTCTGATCCTGAAGTTTTTTAATCGTTGCATCGTCTGCAAATTGGGACAGGAAAGAAGCTTCCAGTTCTTTATAGTTGTTATCCCATGCCATACAAGGATATACATTGTACTTTTCTTCGGTTTCTTTTACGAAAGCCTTCATAAAAGAAGGACCGTCTTCTATTCCGAAAAGAAGTTCCAACATTTTACCCATATTTGACGAGTACAGTCTTTTATAGCTTTTGCGAACTCCGGGAGCCATTCCGTAGTCAAAGTTGGGAACTGACTGCCCTCCGTGCTGATCATTTTGGTTAGACTGGATTGCAATGCAGGCAAGTGCTGAGTAACTTTCTATGTCATTAGGCTCTCTAAGGTGACCGTGTCCTGTTGAAAATCCATTTTTTAGAAGACTTACGAGATCGATTTGACAGCAAGTCATCGTTAAAGTATAAAAATCCATGTCATGAATATGGATGTCCCCGTTATTGTGAGCTTTTCCATATTTGGGGTCGATTACATACATTTTGTAGAACTCTTTGGCACCCTCCGAACCATACTTAAGCATAGTTCCCATAGCAGTATTGCCGTCGATATTTGCATTTTCACGCTTAACATCATTATCCTTAGCTTCCTTAAATGTAAGGTCTTCATATATATGCATCAATTTGGTGTCCATATCGCGTATGCGAGTTCTTTCTGCACGATACAAAATGTATTCTTTTGCAGTTCTTGCGTGACCGCTCTCGATGAGAATTTTTTCGACGGCATCCTGGGTCTGTTCCACTGTAGGAATTGATGTGTGACAAACCTGGAGAAGATATAGTTCAACTTGTTTTGCAAGATATTCAGCCATTTCCCTATCTTTGCCGCCTAAAACTTTGGCAGCATTGAAAATTGCGTCTGTGATTTTATCTACACTGAATTCTACAACCCTGCCGTCACGCTTGATAATGCGTTGAATTTTGTCCATTTCCATAACTCCTCCTCTTATATTGAATATACTATATGTTGTGGCTGACTAACGTCTGCTACGGAAAATTATACTACTTAAACGATAAGAGGTCAATGGATATATTATATGTTTTTAGGAAAATATAAGCGAAATTTTATAAAAATCTTATTAAAGACGCCGATTATTTTTACCGAAAATTTTCTTGAATATTTGATGAAAAGGAACCGGATTATTTGAAAAACAGTGAAGAAAGTGGTAAAATTATGAGAATAATAAGGTAGGAAGGGCAAGATGAATAATAAAAAATATAGCAAAAAATTGTATGAAGTCAGAGAAGCTTCAGACTTAAAAGACATTATCACTCAGAGCACAAGTCTGTTTGCTGAGGAAACGGCATATTTGGTGAAAAACCGCAGAATAGGGAAGTTCGTTCCGATAACTTATGGAAAAGTCAAGCAGGACCTTGACGGTTTTGGAACCAAGCTCATAGATATGGGGCTTAAAGGAAAGAAAATTGCGGTCATAGGAGAAAGCAGCTACTACTGGATTTTAACATATTTCACCACCGTTGCCGGTGTCGGAGTAATAGTTCCTTTAGATAAGAACCTCCCACAGGAAGAACTTTTGGGATTGATTGAAAGGTCAGGCGCAAGTGCAATTGTATATTCAGACAAGGTAAAGAAGAGCATACAGCCAATTTTTGAAAATCCTTGCAGTATTGAGTTTTTTATTTCCATGGATTCAGAAGAAGATACGGAAGAAGCTTTTTCCATGGGAAATCTCATTGACAGGGGAAGAGATTTATTAAAAGAAGGGGATAGAGCTTATGTAGATGCGAATATTGATCCGGATCAGATGGCTACACTTTTGTTTACCTCGGGGACTACAGGCATGGCAAAGGGAGTTATGATGTCCCAGCGTAATATTGCCGCAAACTGTGTCAATATGTCCAAATATTTTAAGATTCCGGATCCCGGGATAGTGCTTTCAATTTTGCCTATTCACCATGCCTACGAGATGACCTGTGATATATGGACTACCTTCTATCAGGGAAAAACCATTGCAATTTGCCAGGGTCTGCGATATATTCAGAAAAATATGGCTGAAGTTAAGGCAAATGTCCTTCTCGGTGTGCCCCTTGTATTTGAGAAGATGTACAAGGGAATGTGGAAGCAGGCCGAAAGCAGAGGGGAAGCGGAAAAGCTGAGAAATGCAATAGATCTCTCAAGAAAGCTGAAATTATATAATAATAAATCTATTTGCAGGCGTATGTTTAAGGCTATTCATCAATCCTTCGGAGGTGCGATGGAGAAGTTTGTTGCCGGTGGAGCTGCTATAGATCCTAAAGTGATAGAAGATTTTGAAGCTATGGGATTCACTATGATTCAGGGTTACGGTATGACGGAAAACGGACCCATAGTCTGCGTAAATCAGGATAGATACAGCAAAGCAGCTTCGGTGGGAAAGCCTGTTCCTAAAACAGAAGTTAGAATCATCAATTCCGATGAAGATGGAATAGGAGAGGTGATTTGCAAGGGACCGTCGGTTATGCTCGGTTACTATGAAAATCAGGAAGCAACAGATGAAGTGCTGCGTAATGGATGGCTTCACACAGGCGACCTTGGTTATATGGATGAAGAAGGCTTCGTATATCTTACGGGAAGAAAGAAGACCGTAATTGTCACTAAAGGAGGGAAGAACATCTTCCCTGAAGAACTTGAAACGGTTTTGATGGAGGATGAACACATACAGGAGGTTTTAGTTCACGGGGTCGATGATGGCAGAGTGGGTAATGTCGTGGTTACAGCTGATATTTATCCTAACTACAAACTTTTAACTTCAGAAAAGGGAAAGTTAAGTTCATCTGAGATATACCATTTTTATAAAGAACTGGTGGAAGAGATAAACGATAAATTACCGCCTAATAAGAGGATTAAGAGAATCAGTATACGAGATGAGGAATTTGTAAAGACCACTACAGGTAAAATTAAACGATTTGGAAATAATACAGAAGCTGCTGCAAGTAAAGAGAAACACCCTGAGTGCTCCAGCGAAATACGCAAAAAACAGGAAAAGAAAGCCAGATCTAAAATCAAAGCACTGACTTTAAATGAATATGAGGGTGTAGCTTACAATAATGTGCGACCTATTCCGGAACTTAAGACTATGCTGGAAACAAGTGCCGATATTTATGGGAACAATGTTGCGATTTACCAGAAGTTTGAAAACAAGAAACCTTATGTAGGAATCACATATAAACAGCTGTTGGCGGATGTAAACTCTCTGGGTACGGCACTTCTAAATAGAAATTTTAAGGATAAGAGAATTGCAGTTATCGGAAAGAATTGCTATCAGTGGGCAGTGAGCTATCTTGCCGCCGTGTGCGGAGTAGGTATTTGCGTTCCTTTGGATAAGGAACTTCCTGCAGAGGAACTTAAACAACTGGTAATGGATGCAGGGGTTAGCTGTGTTCTGCTTGATAAAGCCTATGAAGATATTTTCTGTGACATTAGAGATGAAAAAGATACTGATTTGGAGCTTTTGGTTAATTTTGAATCCGGAAACGAAGAAAAGGACATTATGTCGTTTGAACATCTTATTGAGGAAGGTCAGAAACAGCTTGCTACAGGAGACAGACAGTTCCTGGATGCAGAAATTGATGCAGAAAAGATGGCGGTAATCCTTTATACTTCAGGAACAACCGGAGTTGCCAAGGGCGTAATGCTTTCCCATGCAAATATATGTGATAACCTTATGGGGGCACCCACATTCTTACATGTTACAGAAGATGATATTTTCTTCTCAGTGCTTCCCATTCATCATACCTACGAGTGTACATGCGGGCTTTTGATTCCGCTTTATATGGGTTCTGCAATTGCATATTGTCAAGGACTTCGTCATATAGAGAAGAACATGAAGGAAATAAAGCCTACCATTTTCCTGGGAGTCCCTTTGCTCCTGGAAGGGCTTTATAAAAAGATTTGGAAAGAAATCAAGAAACAGGGCAAAGCACAAGCTCTTAAGAAAATTCTAATGTTAAACGGGCTCAGCAAAAAAATCAATGTGAATCTGGCTAAGCCTTTTGTAAAGGACATTCACAAGGTATTCGGCGGAAGAATGAAGATTCTTATTTCCGGAGGAGCTGCCATTAACCCAAAAGTTCTTGAGTTTTTCAACGATATAGGATTCATTGCTATTCAGGGCTACGGTTTGACGGAATGCAGTCCTCTTGCAGCCCTTAACCCGGACAGATCATGGCTTATGAGAAGTGACTCGGCAGGTCATGTAATGCCGGGTATGGAGGTTAAAGTAGTCAATAAAGGAAATGACGGTGTAGGTGAAATTGTTTTCAAAGGACCTAGTGTGATGCTTGGCTACTATAATAATAAAGAGGCAACAGAAGAGGTACTGAGAGGTGGCTGGTTCTACACCGGAGATTTGGGTTATGTAGATAATGACGGTTATATTTATATAACAGGAAGACTCAAAAATGTGATAATTACTCAAAACGGAAAGAATGTTTATCCTGAAGAACTGGAAAACTATTTGAAAAATATTTCTTGTATAGATGAGGCTATGGTTTGGGGGCAAAACAGCGAAATAGATGAGAGGGATACTATAATTGCAGCTACTGTGACTTTAGATGAAGAAGCTTTAACAGAGGCTATAGGAGAAAACTACACAGACGAAGAAAAGAGAGATTTTATCTGGGAAGAGGTTGACAAGATAAATGAGAATCTGCCGCTGTTCAAGAAAATAAAGAAGGTCGTAATAAAAGAGGACGACTTCGAAAAAACTACGGCAAAAAAGATAAAAAGATTTGTAAGCAGTAATAAAGAGAGCTAAATTACTGCAAGCGTTGACATTGTATGCCCTTGTAGGATATAATCTCTTGCAAGGTTTAGTTAGAATAATGGAGGAATTAAATGGTAGAAGAAGTACTGTTAACCCAAGGGGATTACGAAGATATAGAAAAGCAGAGAGATCATCTGGTCTCTGTGAAGAGAAAGGAAGTTTCGCAGAGACTTAAAGAAGCAATTTCATACGGTGACCTTTCCGAAAATGCCGAGTATACGGCAGCAAAGGACGAGCAGGCTGAACTGGAAGCGGAAATTACGAGGCTTGAGATGATGATGAGGAATGCAAGAATTATCAACTCAGAGGAAATAGATGCTGATAAAGTCAATGTAGGACTTTTGGTAACTGTGAAGTGTCAGGAAGACGGAGAAACTGAAGTGTTTGAAATCGTAGGTTCTACCGGAGCCGACCCCTTTGCACAGCCGGCAAAGATTTCAAATGAATCACCGATAGCATCAGCTCTCATCGGTCACAGAAAGGGCGAACTGGTAGAAATTTCACTGCCTGATGGAATTATTCACTATAGCATTTTAGATATTGCAAAGAAAAATTAGGAGTAAAAAATGAGTACAGATAATATTAACAATATCAATATTGAAGCGGAAAGTGAAATGTATGAAGAGGATCTGAACGAACAGAGGAAAATCCGTCGTCAGAAGTTAAGAGATTTGCAGGAAGCGGATCGCAACCCGTATATCTATGAAACTTGGAATGTAACGGCTCACAGCAAAGACATCAAGGAAAATTTCGATGCACTTGAGGATGAGGAAGTTTCATGTGCCGGAAGGATTATGAGTAAGCGTATTATGGGTAAGGCTGCATTCTTTGATCTGCAGGATAAGCAGGGAAGAATCCAGTGTTATGTTAAACGCGATGAAATCGGCGCAGATGAATATAAGTGGTTTAAGACCTATGATATTGGAGATATTGTTGGAATTGAAGGCAAAGTGTTTAAGACGAAAACTGATGAAATTTCAATTCATATTACAAAACTTATTTTGCTTTCAAAATCACTTCAGGTGCTTCCTGATAAGTGGAACGGCTTGAAGGATACAGATATTCGTTATCGGCAGCGCTATGTTGATTTGATTATGAATCAGGATGTGAGGGATACTTTTGTTAAGCGTTCCAAGATTATTCATGAGATGAAGAGGGTTTTAGAGGAAGATTATGGATATCTTGAGGTGGATACACCGATATTGACTGCAATTGCAGGTGGCGCAAATGCCAGACCTTTTGAAACCCATCACAATACTCTGGATATGGATCTCAGACTGAGAATTTCTAATGAGCTATATCTAAAGAGACTCATTGTCGGCGGTCTTGACCGTGTTTACGAAATAGGAAAAATGTTCAGAAATGAAGGTATGGATAGAAACCATAACCCTGAGTTTACTTCCATGGAATGTTATATGGCGTACGGTAACATGGAAAATACCATGGAGGTTACAGAGCAGTTAGTATACAAAGCCCAGATGGAGGTTAACGGAACTCCGATTATCAAATATCAGGGCAAAGAATTTGATGTAACTCCACCTTGGCGTCGCTTGAATATGGCTGATGCAGTAAAGGAGATTACCGGAGTTGATTTCTCTAAGATAGATACCGATGAAAAGGCAAGGGAAGCGGCAATTGCTTATGGAATGGATAAAGATGAAGTCAAGAATTTTACCCGTGGAAAACTGATTGCCGAAATGTTTGAGGAGTATTGCGAGGATGTTCCGGGATACTTAGACGGTCCGGTATTTGTTGTCGGACATCCGGTGGAAGTTTCTCCCCTTGCAAAGAGGGATCCTGCGGATTCTAGAATTACTCGCCGCTTTGAGGCTTATATCAACGGTTGGGAAATTGCCAACGCATTCTCAGAATTGAATGATCCGATAGACCAGTTTGAAAGATTTTCGGAACAACAGGCTGAACTGGATGCAGGCATTGATGATGAAGCTCACCCGATGGACATGGACTTTGTCAATGCACTTGAGGTTGCTATGCCACCTACAGGGGGGCTGGGAGTCGGTGTGGATCGTGTAATAATGTTAATTACAGATTCTCCAAGTATAAGGGATGTTATTTTATTCCCTACAATGAAGCCTCTGGGTGAGGAAAAAAATGAAAAAGTTGTCAAAGAAATCGACATGTCAAAGATAAAAATTGAGCCTTTGTTTGAAGAATTTGTAGACTTCGATACCTTCAGTCAGTCGGATTTCAGGGTGGTAAAAGTTTTGAAATGCGAGGAAGTTCCTAAGAGTAAGAAACTGCTTAAGTTTACTCTTAATGATGGCACAGGTACTGCGAGAACAATACTTTCAGGAATCAAGGAAACATATTCTGCCGAAGAATTGGTAGGAAAATCGTTGGTAGCAATCACTAATTTGCCACCGAGAAAAATGATGGGACAGGAATCCTGCGGTATGCTTTTGTCTGCAGTTTGTGACTATGAGGATGGGGAACTGTTAAATCTGATTATGGTTGACGATAATATTCCTGCAGGAGCTAAACTTTACTAAAGATATACAGTTTGTTTGTTGAAAAATTAAAAACAGTGATTTTCGCCATGTAGACATCAGGTTATTTGGAAATCGGTGAAAGCGTGGCAATAACATTAAGGAAAGAGACTTCTTAGATGTTGAAACGATTACATCATTACATCATGGACTGAAACTGAATGCAAATAAAGCAGGAGAAATGAGATGGTTAGAAGAAATATAGCAATATGTCTTGCAATAATAATTTTTGCTGTTGCAGGCTTTGTTATCATGTTTAATTATGGTAATCCGTTATCTGAAATGTGGGTAAAGAATGCAGCTAAAGAGCGTATAGCAAAAAAATACCCGAAAAAAGATTTTTATATTACAGGTGTATTTTATAATAAAGAAAAAGATAGCTATGATGTTGATATCGCATCTTCCTCCAGTGAAGATTCATATTTTACTATGTCTTTTGACAGAAAAGGAAAATTCATCAAAGAGAATTATGATAATATTACCGATAAAAAAAATACGGTAGTAAGACTTGACGGTAAATACCAAGAAAAACTGCAGAAAGCATTGGCTGATGATAAGAATGTATCTTATTATTTTGAGAACTGTTTAGCAGATTTTATAATGGATACGGACAAGTTTGAAACATATGAGAAGGAAATGAAAAAACATGCCGCAAAGCAATCTTCGCTCGTAATCGACAAGAAGTACGATGTTTCTTCTATGGGAAAAAAGCACGGACATATAGTTGTAACTGCTGTGTATAAAGAGACTTCAAATAAAGGAATAGGTAAACTTCTGCTGAAAATAAAAGAACACCTTGATAAGAAGAATTTTGGTTTTAAATTTATGGATTTGAGTATCATAGATGATACTACAAGTGGAGAAAAAGATGACAATAAAACACTCAATTTCTATTGCATCCCCTATGAAAAAATAAAGAAAAAAGGAATAGAAGATGTAGTTAAAAAAGCCGCTAAAATTGCATCGAAGGAAGATGCGGAGGAAATAGACGAGGGAGAGGATCAGGAAGAAGCGGAAGTTGAAGAATTTGTGGACTAAGATTGAATTAAGATTCAATTTATTAAGAAATTTCAGCGGAAAATTTCAGAGGATTAACCGCAGCCGTAAAGCTTGATAGTAGATTGAAAATATTAATCCGGAGTTTTATACATAAAAATATTCGGATTAATATTTTTAACTTGACAATTCAATGGAAAAGACATAAACTACAGTTGAACAATAGTTCAACTGTTTGTTTTTTATAATGGCATTGTAGATGGATAGAAGTCATTGATTGGAGGTAGCATGACAACTAAGGGTAATGACGATACATATCGTTGTGATTGTAATATCATTCATGATGGGGTGATTGAAAAAGTTCGAGGGAATATGCCTAAGGAAGATACTTTGATGGATTTGGCAGATGCATTCAAGGTTTTCAGTGATTCAACCAGATTGAAAATTCTCTGTGCACTTCTACAGGAAGAAATGTGTGTCTGTGATATATCGGTACTTTTGGGAATGTCAAAGTCTGCAGTTTCCCATCAACTCAGAGTGCTTAAACAGACCAACCTGGTTAAGAATAGAAGAAGTGGCAAGGAAGTATACTATTCAATTGCAGATAAACATGTGGAAACAATTATAAATAACGGAATGGAGCATGTTCTTGAATAAGTAGATTTGCTTTTAATCAATCAGTAATACAGGCTCTCAAAACTTGCCGGACATGCAGTGCTGATTGAAAAATATTGAGCTAAAATAATGTATGTAAAATGTGGAGGTAAGCAAAATGAAAAAGAAATTTAAAATGGATGAACTTCAGTGTGCAAACTGTGCTGCAAAGATGGAAGCTGAAATTAAGAACATTCCGGGGGTTACAGATGCAAACATGAATTTCATAATGCAGAAGTTGACCATAGAAGCGGAGGAGAATAGCTTTGACAAAATTTTAGAGGAAGCAGAGAGAATCTGTGACAGGCTGGAGCCGGGAATCAGAATCGTAAGATAATCAAAAGAAGAGTTTAATTATGACAGGAGTTTTCTCGAAATAGTAGGATTAGAATGAGATGAATAAGAATAAGAGGAAATTAGTTAGATTTATAGTTTGTGCCATATTATTTGCAGGTGTTGAAATCATCAGGCGAACCCTATTTGCAGTTTCCTTTGACACGAATATTTGGATAGGATATGCTTTATATCTTCCGCCGTATTTTCTGGTGGCATATGATGTGCTTATAAAGGCTTTTAGGAATATAGCCAGGGGACAGGTTTTCGATGAAAATTTTCTTATGATGATTGCCACATTTGGAGCCTTTGGGGTGCAGGAGTTTTCTGAAGCTTTGGCGGTGATGTTATTTTATCAACTGGGAGAACTTTTTCAGGATTACGCAGTCGGCAGAAGCAGAGCATCAATTAAGGAGCTTATGGAAATTTGTCCTGAATATGCCAATTTAGAAAGAGAATCTTCTGTGGAAATGGTGGATCCTGATGATGTGGTTGTAGGAAGTATAATCGTGGTTAAACCCGGAGAAAAAATTCCTTTGGACGGTATAGTTGTAGATGGTGAGTCAATGGTCGATACTTCAGCACTTACAGGGGAACCGATACCTAAAAGAGCTGCGGAGGGAGACGAGGTTATAAGTGGATGTGTCAATGGAAGCGGACTTCTTAGAGTAAAAACCACTAAGGAATTTGACGATTCCACCGTATCAAGGATTCTTGAACTTGTCGAAAATGCCACCGGAAAAAAAGCCAAGGTAGAAAATTTTATCACAAAATTTGCAAAGGTGTACACTCCGATTGTAACTATAGGTGCAGTGGTTCTTGCCTTTGTTCCGCCGCTTTTCTTTGGGGGCGCTTTCACAGATTGGCTTCAGCGTGCTTGCGTATTTTTAGTTATTTCCTGTCCATGTGCCCTTGTCATTTCAGTGCCTCTCGGATTTTTCGGAGGAATTGGTGCCTCATCTAAAGCAGGTATACTGGTTAAAGGCGGTAACTATATAGAGGCACTTTCAGAATTGACAACTATGGTCTTTGATAAAACGGGAACTTTGACAAAAGGGGAATTTGTTGTAAGTGAGATTCGCCCTGTGGAGATTTCAGAAGAGAAACTCCTTGAAACAGCAGCACTTGCAGAAGGATACTCCAATCATCCGATAGCGGTTTCTATAAAAGAAGCATGCAAATGCAAAGATAATCTATCCCAGGTGAAAAATACGAAGGATATAGGGGGTACAGGTATTATTGCAGAAACTGATGATGGTGATATAATTCTCGGAAACAAGAAGATTATGGACGCTAACGGGATTGAGGTTATAGAAAATAATGGTGTCGGCACAGTGGTATATATCGCCCGAAATAATGTTTATTTGGGAAGCATTTTGATTTCTGATACCGTAAAGAGTGGTGTGAAGGAAGCTATTAGAAATATAAAGAACATGGGTGTTAAATCCTGTGTAATGCTTACAGGGGATAAAAAAACTGTTTCGGAAAAGGTTGGAAAAGACCTGGATATAGATGAAGTTCACAGTGAACTTTTGCCTCAAGACAAGGTTGATGTTTTAGAGATTCTTTTGGAAAAATCAAAAAAAGAAGGGTTTCTGGGATTTGTGGGAGACGGGATAAACGATGCTCCGGTACTTGCCCGTGCAGATGTGGGCTTTGCAATGGGAAGCATGGGATCTGATGCAGCCATTGAAGCGGCAGATGTCGTAATCATGGATGATGATTTAAATAAGATTGGAAAAATAATTAAAATTTCCAGAAAGACTATGACGATAGTAAAAACAAATATTGTCTTTGCCTTAACGGTAAAATTCTTGGTTCTCGGTTTGGGTGCCTTTGGAATAGCGAATATGTGGGCAGCGGTTTTTGCAGATGTGGGAGTTGCAACGCTGTGCATTTTGAACTCAATGAGAATGTTGAGATACAAGTGAGATTGACTATTTAAGGAAGCCGTGATAGTATCAAAAAAATGAACATTGTGAACATGTAGTGTGGGAGGAAATTATGAAAAAGTTTATTACAGAGGAATCCTTTTGGAGCCTTTTTCCTGATGCGGAAATTGGTGTGGTGGTGCTGAATGATGTTGATAACAGTGATAGTGTATATGAAGATAATGAGACTATACGAGATGACCTGGCAAAGGCAAATCAGGAAGCAGGGAAATGGATTACGGCGACCCCTCTTTCAAAAAATGAAGTAATCAAAGTTTGGAGAGATGCTTTCCAGAAGTTTAAAAAGAAAAAAGGAAATAGAGCATCTATTGAGGCACTTCTTGCAAGGGTAGATAAGGGAAATTATGTAGGTGGAATAAATCCTCTTGTGGATGTTTATAATGCAATTTCCTTAACCTATGGACTTCCTATTGGAGGAGAGGATATTGATAATTTTGCCGGAAATCTCAGATTGACTGTTTCAGAAGAGGGTGGAGACGAATTTATGGCACTGGGTGATGAAGAAAACAATCCAACACTTCCCGGGGAACTATGCTATCTTGATGATATTGGGGCAGTTTGCAGATGCTGGAACTGGAGGGACGGAAAGCGTACCATGTTAACCGGTAATACAAAAAATGCTTTTATGATTATAGAGAGCGTTGACCCCGGCAGGCACGGAGATTTAGTTGAAGCCTTGGATTTAATGGAGGAAAACGCAGTAAAATATCTTGGAGCAAAAGCACTTGTTAAAACGATTTTGACGAAAGAAAATAGAGAGGTAATGATAGAAGAATAAGAGATCAAGTCTTATGATTAATTTACAATATAAGTTGATTCTTTATCGGAATATCAACAGTTGAAAGGAATCTCTATTGGAGTAATAAAATTTTATGAATGCAGTAGATATCAATGTTTCTAAAGGTAAAATAATATAAAACATTGCAGAAAGGATATTTTTATGAAAAGAATATTTTTAGTGATTATAATGGCGATTGCTTTGATTATTCCGACTGTAGCTGCTTTTGCTACATCAAATAGTGATGATAACGCTGAGGCTGTTTCGTCTGTCAAAAAAATGCAATCAGATGAAGTTAAAAAAATTACTGTTCAATTTCATGATAAAGAAAAGAAAATAAGTAATAAATATCGTGTCGAAAGTTTAAAGAAGCTTTTTAATAGTAAATACTATATTCGCACTCCCAAAAAAGATGCAGGTAAAGGCTGGATATATACCATAAGAGGTAAATCGAAAAATGGCAAGGTGATTTCGAAAATTACTATAGTTGATGCAAAACATATAAGCATTAGCGGAAAAACATATAAAGTTGCTAAACTTAATTTAAAAAAATTCAGATATTATTTTAAGAACGGAAATAAAACACCGATATTTTCATCTAAGAAAATTAGATCCGTGAATATTCAATTTCAAGGGAAATATAAAAATATAAAAAATAAAAATAAAATAAAAAAGTTGAAAAAAATATTTTCACATGCAAAGATTGTGCAGACAAAAAATATTGCAGGCAAAGGCTGGATATATAGAATAAGGGCGAAAAATAAAAAAGGAAAAGTTTTGGAAGATGTAATAATATTAGATAAAAATCACATAAGTTATATGGACGATACGTACAAGTGCAAAATAAACTTAAAGAAATTGGATAAACTTTTCAAAATGAATCGGTATTGATCCAAGAATGAAACAATCGATATATGTAAAACACCTCAAGGGGGGTGTTTTTTGTATTGCACATGGTTTTATGAGTTCAGTTTTACAGGTCTAAAGAATATTGTAGTAAAAAAGTGAGAACTATATAGCCTATAAGCCACATAATTCTCACAATATATTGTATCTTTAATTCACAAATTAAATCAGTATTGGAAATCAATCACTGCGATTTCACTTCTGGTACCAACACGTATAGGTGCACCGGAAGTTCCTACGCCTGAAGTTACAACTGTATATACATTGTGAATGGTTTTTAGACCGTATGAGTTTTCATACAATAACCTGTTGATTAGATTTATAGGAAAATATTGACCGTTTCTGGTGTGCCCGCTAAAGGAAACATCAACTCCGCAGACCTGTAAGTTCTTAAAGTCTTCAGGCTTGCTCTGCAGTACAAATATAGGCATATGAGTATCTAAAGAACCGGTTAAGGAACTGATGGCAGCCCTTTTTTTGTTTGTATGAGAATCATTCCGTCTTCCTACAATCTGGACGCCATTGATATATATTGTTATATCATCCAGAAGTTGAAAACCGCAGTCTGACATATATTTAGTCATTTCATCTCGGTTTGTATTTGGCGTATTCGGCATGAGTGTAAAGCCTGCAAATAGAGGCTGCTCAACATCAGTGTCACCGAACACTGCATATACACCCTGTTTTGCTTTGATTTCTTTGAGGATTTCGGTATACAGGCTCGGATTCTTAAGCGAGCTGAAATAGCTGCTGAAGGTGTTTCCGGCAACGAAAACCGCATCGGCGTTCTGTTGATTTATTTCCCTTACCATTGCCCTGAGCTGTCCCACATGTGTATTTGCTCCAAGCTGAAGATCAGAAATCAGAACAATTTTCACTTTTCCTGAAGATGTAGTTTTCTTAGAAGAGGTTATGCTGTAATGAGAGGTTCTGACCTTATGTGAATTTACATGACCGATGACATTCAGTGACATTGAAACAAGGAGGCATACCCCAAGAACCGTAACCCCTATCCATGGAGCCACCTTTGCCTTGTTGGGGTTATTATGATTTAGGATCCATGCAAAAAACCTGAATATGTGGAAAATAAACAGGCAGCCCACAAAATAAATAAGGAAACCGAACCAGATATTTCCGTTGGTTTCTAATATATTTCTCAGAGATCCTTCCCCCAGGAAAGCGGCACAAACAGGCATAATACCTAAAGCAATAAAGATCAGATCTGCCAGAATCCTTGGAATTATACTCTTTGATAATGGTTTAAGCCAGTGATTAAGTTGTAAAAGTGTGTATATGTATAATATGGAATATAGTGCAACGATTATCAGTACCTTCATATTTTCTCCTTTCGATTACTATAATATTTTACAAAAAAAAGATATAAAATACAATGTTATTTGTATGAAATATGATATAATGAAGAAAAATATTGATTAAAAATGTGAACATATAATGTGGAGGATGGAATGGAAATTTTTAAGCCTATAAAAGAAGGAAAAGTAAGGGAAATATACGATAACGGTGAAAGCCTGATAATGGTGGCAACCGACAGAATTTCAGCATTTGACCATATTTTAAAGAATAAAATTACAGATAAGGGTGTTATATTAACTCAGATGTCAAAATTCTGGTTTGGTTTAACTGAGGATATTGTGCCGAATCACATGATTTCGGTAGATAATAAAGATATGCCGGAGTTTTTTCAGCAGGAAAGATATATAGGAAACAGTACCATGTGCAGGAAACTTACCATGCTTCCTGTTGAATGTATAGTCAGAGGATATATTACAGGCAGCGGTTGGTTAAGTTATAAAGAGGATGGAACTGTTTGCGGTATTAAGCTGCCGGAGGGACTCCTTGAAGCGAGCAAACTTCCGGAGCCGATTTATACTCCCAGCACAAAGGCGGAGATAGGCGACCACGATGAAAATATTTCATTTGAAAGGAGTATCGAAGTAATCGAAAAGGAGTTCCCGGGAAAAGGGGAAGAATACGCTGCAAAACTTAGAGATTATACAATTGCCCTTTACAAAAAGTGTGCAGAATATGCTTTGAAAAGGGGAATCATCATTGCGGATACCAAGTTTGAATTTGGATTAGATGAAGAGGGGAATATCGTGTTGGGAGATGAAATGTTAACTCCGGACAGTTCAAGATTCTGGCCTTTAGAAGGATATGAACCAGGAAAATCCCAGCCATCCTACGATAAACAGTTTGTCAGAGACTGGCTCAAGGCAAATCCGGGCAGCGATTACCTTCTTCCGGAGGATATAATTGAGAAAACCATTGCAAAATATAAAGAAGCGTACGAATTATTAACGGGAAAGGCTTTTTAATGGATAACCGGCAGTATAGTAATACCATAGAACCTGTTGATGAAAGGGAAGAGAAGAAGAAGGAACTTGTTGCCTGCGGAAGGTTTGATGAAATGGAAGTCCTTTTGAAAAAGTACGAATTGGACTTTTATGATGATGAAATTCAAGATTATATTCAGATGTTTGATGTTATCGGTAAATTATGTAATGCGAACATAACATGGCAAGAGATTGTATCGGCATTTGCAAAACTTGCTCGAATTTTAGATGACGAGAATTTAGTATCCGGCAGGGCTAAGATGAAGGCAATGTATGAAGAACTTGACATTTTAGAAGATACTAAGGGTAAACTCGACCGAAAAGGAAAATTGTTTTTTGCATTCAGTGTATATGCGGCGTGTTCGATAATTTCAGAGAAAGACGATAGAAAACACTTTTTTATAGGTCTGCCGGAGTTTGAATCCGAAGAATACATTAAGTATAAGATGGAAGAATACTGGGCACTTGATCCTTACATGTTCACATTTGCTTTTTAGAGATATTGAATTATAATGAGTGATTTAGATAGAAAAATTTTAATTACAGGCGGCTCAAGGGGGATTGGTGCTGCCGTGGTAAGAAGATTTGCAAAGCTCGGCTTTGATGTTGTATTTTTTTATAAAAACAGCAAAGCTGAAGCTAAGCTTCTTGCAAAAGAACTTGGCTGTAAAGCTGTTAAATGTGATGTTGCAAGTTTAAGCGATATTAACAGGGCTTCAGAAATTCTCAAAAGAGAGGAATATCAGAGTTTTGATGCCATAGTATGTAATGCAGGTATCAGTAAAACAGGACTATTTACCCTTATGAACAGAGAGGAATGGAGGGATTTGAAGTCCGTGAATCTGGATGGTACAGTTAATGTTTTGCAAAAGTTTTTACCGGATATGATTGGTGAGAAAAGAGGAAGTGTTGTACTCGTCAGCTCGATGTGGGGCAGGGCGGGGGCTTCATGTGAAGCCGGATATTCCGCCACTAAAGCAGCGCTGATTGGGCTTGGAAAGAGCCTTGCAAAAGAGCTTGGTCCATCGGGAATCAGGGTCAACTGTGTGGCACCGGGTGCCATTGATACTGAAATGAATAAAGACCTGGCGGAGACTGATATTGATATCCTTCGAGAAGAAACTCCGTTAGGCAGGCTTGGAAAACCTGAAGAAGTGGCTGACCTCGTAGAATTTTTAATATCAGACAGAGCTTCTTTTATAACAGGACAGGTAATAGGAATAGACGGTGGCTTTGTAATATAGCAAAGGAGTATGTATGGAGATAATAAAAGGTGTTTTTACGGGGATAGGAGAGTTTCTGATTTCTATACCGGCATCTATTGGGGATACTTTTAGCTCTGCAAATTCGATGGGGGATATTTATACAACATTTGCCAGATGGATATTTATATTTCTGGCATTCTATATACTTTTAAAGTCGATTAAATCACTTTTAAAAAGTAATAATGCAGCGGAAGTTTGGGCGTACCTGAATACAGGACCATTTATAAACATTCCCCTTAAGCATTGGGAGAACGTAATCGGAAGAGCTAAGAGCTGTGATGTACAGATTGACGATATGAGTGTTTCGAGATCTCATGGTACATTGACCAGGGATAATGACGGTATATGGAAGTATATGGATCTGGGTTCAAAGAACGGTGCCGTGCTTAATGGAGCCAGACTTGAACCTAATACTGAAGTAGAACTCAAGACAGGTGACAGCCTTGTTCTGGGAAAGGCAAAGTGTATGCTTTTTCCTATAAGTATTGAAGAGCGAAGAAACAATATTTGGCATAGGACTAAGGACACTGTGCTGGTATCTCCCTGGCAGTCTTTAATTGCAATAACAATTTTTCAGATAATGACGGTTATTCAACTTATGATTGGCTTGGATCAAAAGTATAATCAGCAGATCACAATTTCATATATGGGTTTATGCGGGCTCATGTGGGGATATGTAATCGTACTTAGAGGAATGAAGCGCAAAGGATTTGAAATGGAGCTTATAGCTTTTTTCTTATCCGGTCTGTCGCTGGCGGTGACATCTACTGCATTTCCGGATCAGGTATTTAAACAATTTATTGCAATATGTATGGGTGTTGGGTTATTCTTTTTCATGTGTACATGGCTTAGAGAACTGCCCAGGACAATTAAAATTAAGAACATTGTATATGCTATTGCAGTTGTACTGTTTCTCATAAATGTTTTTTTTGGAGAAACCAGAAATGGAAATACCAACTGGGTCAGAATAGGAAGTCTGACAATCCAGCCGTCAGAGCTTGTCAAACTTGCATTTATATGGGTTGGTGCAGCCTCTTTGGACGAGTTGTTCGAGAAGAAGAATACATTGATTTTTACAGGATTTTCACTGTTTTGCTTTGGTTGTCTTGCGGTTATGGGCGATCTTGGAACGGCAACTATATTTTTTGTAACATTTTTGATTATATCATTTCTTAGAAGCGGCGACTTCACGAAGATTATAGTATTTGTAGGCGTTGCATTGGTTGCGGGATTGGTTGCTCTCAGGTTTAAAGGATATGCTTTAGCCAGAATTCTTGCCTGGGGACACATGTGGGAACCCCAGTATATAAATGCCCGTGAGGGGTATCAAATAACCAGAAATATGACAGCTTCATCCAGTGGAGGCTTTGTGGGACTGGGAGCAGGAAACGGCTGGCTCAAAACCCTTGAAGCGGCAGAAACGGATTTGGTGTTTGGAGTTGTAACAGAGGAATGGGGGCTGATAATTGCGATTTTAAGCGTGCTTGCCATTTTGACATTATCCATTTTTGCTTATAGGTCAATTTTAAACGGACGGTCAACTTACTACACTATTGCTGCATGTTCCGCCATGTCCATATTTATTTTTCAGACCATGTTGAATGTCTTGGGATCCCTTGATCTGTTGCCTTTTATGGGAGTTGCTTTTCCTTTCTTATCTTATGGTGGGACTTCCATGATAGCATCTTGGGGGCTTTTGGCATTCCTTAAATCTGCAGATACAAGGCAAAATGCAAGCTTTGCGGTAAGTCTGAAGGACAGAGGAATAGGAGAGGAGGAAGATAGACTATGAAGAACCTTGAACGCAGAGGGATAATTTGTCTTCTTCTTGCGGCATGTCTTTTTGTAGGTATATGTATATACCTATATAGATTTATAACCAGGGCAGGAGATTGGGTTACATATCCCTATAACTCGCATATTTATAATAACGGGCAGGTTGCATCCGGAAATATATTTGATGCAGGCGGTAACCTGTTGATCGGAACGAAGAACGGGAAAATAAAATGGAATCGCAGTGAAACTGTTAGAAAGGCCACTGCCCATGCCGTGGGTGATTTACAGGGAAATGTTGTAACTGGTGCAGAAACCGCATTCAGAGATAAACTTCTAGGATATAATCTCATAACAGGTACATATAGCATGAACGGAAAGGGTAAGAATATAACCTTAGCCATAAATAAAAATATTTCCGCAACCGCATATAAAGCTTTGGCGGGTAGAAACGGTTTAGTGGGGGTATATAACTATAGAACCGGTGAGATAATATGTATGGTGAGTACACCTACATTTGACCCTAAACATATCCCGAAGGGAAAAGACATTCCTGCAGGAACCTTTGTCAATAAGTTTTTAAGTGGGGCTATGACTCCCGGATCTATTTTCAAATTAGTTACATCCGCAGCAGCAATTGAAAACTATAATGGTTTGGAGGACTGGTCTTATACCTGTACAGGCTCAAGAACGATTAACGGGGGGAAAATTACATGCACAAGACCCCACGGCAGAGTGGATTTTGCAGGAGCCCTCGCATCATCCTGCAACTGTGGGTTTTCTGAATTGACGGAGAAGATTGGTGCAGGTAAGATGAAGGAGTACAGTCAGAAATTAGGGTTAACGACTCAATATAACATAGATGGAGTCAAGAATGCAAAAGGCAGTTTCAAGTTTCCCGGATATGCACCGCTAAGTCTTGCCTGGGCAGGAATCGGACAGTGGAAAGATCAAATCAATCCATGTTCGATGCTGGTCTATATAAGTGCCATAGCAACGGATGGAAAAGGAACTGTTCCAAGGATACTGCACAAAGCTGCAGGAGGCGGCGAAAAGACTGAGCAGATGATAGAAAGTTCAACTGCAAAAAGGCTTAGAGATATGATGAAAAATAATGTGAATAAGGAATACGGACAGGGGAATTTCCCGGGACTTGATATATATGCAAAATCAGGTACTGCAGAGGTAGGCACATCAAATTCTAATGCATGGTTTGCAGGCTTCATAAAAAATAGTGACTATCCTTATGCCTTTATTGTGTGCGTTGAAAATGGCGGATATGGAAGTTCGGTTGCCGGACCGGTTGCAAATACGGTTATGCAAAAAGTTATTTCCACTGAATCGGCTGCTACTAATTAAGTGATGTTGGAGGAAAAGATATGAAAAACGGTGAAAAACAATATAGCTTGAGAGGGCTTAATTCGGTATTCTTTGGATTTCTTTTAATCATGTTGACCGGAATAATCGGTTCAGCGGCAAAAGGTATTTTGGCTTTGAATGTTACCGATCCAAAGTATGCAGTGTATACAAACATTGGGATTACAGCTATTGGAGGACTTTTAAGCTGGATTTTGATTATAGCAGGTCTTTCGGCAGTAAAGGATGTTTCTCATAAGTTTAGAAATGCCAGAAAGTACTACATTATTAAGTTTGTGGGAAATTTTGCAGGAATCGGACTAATAGCATTGACTGCCTATCTTGTGGCAGGTACTGTCGCAGGAGGCTTAAGCACAGGCAGTGTTGACGATGCATTCAATCTGGGTACTAAGGCTATGGCTATAATTGGAGTGACAGTTGTTGTAGCGCTGATAATATGGATTGTATCCCTTCTTGCGATAAAAAATTTATTAGGAGGCTGTGCTGATGTTGCCATGGGGCATGAAGATAAACCTTATTCCAGGAAGTGTACCAGATTATGGGTGGGATATATTTTGCTGAACATTCTAATGGCAGCCGGCAGTTTGTCCATTATCCTCTTTATCTATAAGGTAATAACAAAGATAGGGAACATGGAAAATTCTTTTGATAACATGGGAGGTCTAAAAAAATTTCAAGAGGTTTCAGGACTTGGAACAGCTCAGATTTACGGCGTTATTGCTTTAATCGTAGTCCTGTTTATTTTAGCCTTTTTTATTCAAATAATGGTTATGATAAGGGTTCGCGGAACATATAAGAGATTTCATAATATCCCGGTAAAGATTGCAGAAAAACCTTCTGATAAGCAGTCAAAGGCAGAAACAGGAAATCTTTCTAAACTCCATCCTTTTGCAAAGAAAGTCAATGAGGGGGAGCCTTCTCCTTTGGATACGATTCAGAGCGGGGGTACACTCTCTAAGATGGAAGAAGCTAAAATGGCGGATAATGCGGTTGGCGGTGAAGGGCTGAATAATGTTACAGATAAAGCTGCGGATAAACTTTCGGAAGAAGCATCAGCAAAGGCGATAGATAAACTTTTTGAAGATGTTTTGAAAAAGGAAGAGGAATTGAGTGATAGCAGCAAAGCTGAAGTTGATGCTGAAGAGGCATCAAAGGAAGAAAACGATTCCCGAGAAGAAAATATTGACAATAACGAAACAGAAGTACAAGATGACTGACTATGCGTGACTTAATAATTTTAATGAAAAAATAATATATTTTGGTTTAAATATTTTGGATTGGGTATTATACTATTAGTTAATTAGCTTTAACTAAAAATATCATACTAAAAAATCAAAAAAAAGGAGTATATTATGTCATTAATCGGAAAGGAAATAGGCGATTTCAGAGTAGAAGCCTATCAGAATAATAATTTTAAAACCGTTTCAAAAGAGGATGTGTTGGGAAAGTGGAGCGTATTCTTCTTCTATCCCGCAGACTTTACATTTATTTGTCCGACTGAGCTTGCAGATCTTGCAGAACAGTATGACGAATTTGAGAAAATCGGGTGCGAAGTATATTCAGTTTCATGTGATTCACATTTCGTGCATAAACAGTGGCATGAACAGTCAGAGCTGATCAAGGGAATTAAATACCCTATGTTGGGAGATCCTGCACATGTACTTGCAAAGGACTTTGAAGTCTTGATTGACAGTGACGGAATGGCTGAAAGAGGAAGCTTCATCGTCAACCCCGAGGGTAAAATAGTAGCATACGAAGTTGTAGCAGGGAATATTGGCAGAAACGCTGAAGAACTTTTGAGAAAAGTTCAGGCTTGTCAGTTTGTGGCAGAACACGGTGACAATGTTTGCCCTGCAAGATGGAGACCGGGACAGGAAACTCTCAAGCCTAGTCTGGATTTAGTGGGAAAACTATAAACCGAATATATGAATTTGAGACCGCCGGTTCGCTGTATCCGGTGGTTTTTTAATTGTCTTGACTTTTTTTTATGGCAAAGATATACTTGTATACAGGAATGTCAGTATAGTTTTTTCGTTTATTACAATAAAGTAAATTATGAATAAAGTGAATTATGATAGAAATGAAATTATGACATTGGAGGATAGAGATGTTTGAGATATCTAAGAAAACGAATTTACTGGAACAGTCCAGTTACAAGTATTCGTTACAGGATGTTGAGCAGCCGAATTTAATGAGAGATAATTACGGGTATGAAGATGCGCCTAAGGTTTCCTTTAATCACAGGTTAGTACCCATGGCGATGCCTGAGGATATTTGGATTACAGATACATCATTTCGAGATGGTCAGCAGGCGATGCCCCCTTATTCGGTGGAAAATATAGTTGAAATCTATAAACTTATGGCAAGACTAGGCGGACCTTACGGGATTATACGCCAATCAGAGTTCTTTATTTACACGGAAAAAGATAGAGAAGCCGTGGAGAAATGTATGGAGCTCGATTACAAGTTTCCGGAGATAACCACATGGATTCGTGCAAATAAGGAGGATTTCAAGCTTGTAACGGAGATGGGCATTAAGGAAACGGGAATTTTAGTTTCCTGCAGTGATTATCATATTTTTAAGAAAATGGGAATGACAAGGTCTCAGGCTGTGGATTACTACCTTGGAACCATTAAATCGGCTTTTGAAGCCGGAGTAGTGCCCAGATGTCATTTAGAAGACTTGACCAGAGCTGACTTTTATGGATTTGTAGTTCCCTTTGTAAATGAGATTATGAAGCTCTCTAAAGAAACGAAGATTCCGGTTAAAATCAGAGCTTGTGACACCATGGGATATGGCGTTCCATACAGTGGTGCGGCACTTCCGAGAAGTGTGCCGGGAATAATTTACGGTCTTCAACACTATTCCGGTGTTCCGAGTGAAATGCTTGAATGGCACGGTCACAATGACTTTTATCACGCAGTTTCTAATGCTTCGGCAGCCTGGCTTTACGGCTGCAGCTCCGTCAACTGTTCTCTCCTTGGAATAGGCGAGCGAACGGGAAACATTCCTCTTGAGGCAATGGTGTTCGAATATGCCGGATTCAGAGGTTCCTTTGATGGAATGGATCCGACAGCGATTACAGAAATAGCCAGATATTTTGAAGATGAGATAGGATATGTAATACCGCCTAGGACACCTTTTGTTGGAGAAGACTTCAATATGACGAAGGCAGGTATTCATGCAGATGGACTACTGAAGGATCAGGAAATTTATACAATTTTCAACACAGAAAAACTGCTAAATAAGAAGCCGGGAGTTACGGTAGGAAAGACAAGCGGACTTGCAGGAATTGCGTATTGGATTAACGAACATTTTGAACTTCCTATGGAAAAGCAGGTCGATAAAAAAGACCCATTAGTTCTGGAATTGAAAGAATGGATCGATGAGTTGTACGAAAATGGGAGGAATACGAACATTTCCAACAGAGAAATGCGAATGAAAATTAAGGAGTTAAGAAAATGATTGAGTATAAGAGTGTATCTCTTTCAAATCAGGTTTTTGAAAAGATTGAATATGATATTTTGAGCGGAAAGTATAAGATTGGTGAAATCATAAGTGAAAAAAGACTTTCTTCAGAACTTGGAGTCAGTAGAACTCCCATCAGAGAAGCATTGGGAAGATTAAGCGAGGAAGGGCTTGTCGGCGATTCTCCTTCCGGAACTGTGGTTTTGGGAATAACAGATGAGGATGTGGATGACTTTTATGAGGTCAAGAGAAGGATAGAGATTTTGGCAGTATGCAGGGCATGTAAGCTGATTGATGAAGATGGCCTGAGAGACTTAGAGAATATAGTTGAGCATCAGGAGTTTTATGCCATGAAGGGTGATACGGAAAAAATCAGAGATCTTGATACGGATTTTCATGCGACACTTTACAAATATTGCGGCAGCAGAGTTTTAGAAAAAATCTTATTACCACTGCACAGAAAAATAATAAAATATAGAAGTGCATCCCTAAAGAGCAGCAAAAACAGGCAGTTGGAGTCTATAAAGGAACACAGAGAAATTTATGGTGCACTGAAAGAAAAGGATGAGAATAAATTAGAAAGACTTATGAAAAATCACATTGAAAATGCTTATATAAGTATTTGTGCTTTTAGAGAGGGACAGGAAAACAAATAATGGGGTATACAATAGCAGAGAAAATAATAAAGAGTCATCTGGTTTCCGGAGAAATGAAGAAGGGTGAGGAAATTGCCATCAGAATAGACCAGACCTTGACTCAGGATGCCACCGGAACCATGGCATATTTGGAATTTGAAACTATGGGAATTCCGAGAGTAAAGACTGAACTTTCCGTAGCATATATAGACCATAATACATTACAGTCGGGCTTTGAAAATGCAGATGACCATAGATTCATACAGTCAATGGCAAAAAAATACGGTTTGAAATTCTCAAGACCGGGAAATGGAATTTGCCATCAGGTTCATTTGGAGAGATTCGGGATTCCGGGAAAAACCTTAATCGGTTCGGACAGCCATACTCCAACAGGCGGAGGAATCGGTATGCTTGCCATGGGTGCAGGCGGGCTTGATGTGGCAGTTGCCATGGCAGGTGGGGCATACTATATTACAATGCCGAAGATGTATAAGGTAAATCTAACAGGTAATCTGAATCCCTTCGTAACGGCAAAGGATATAAGTTTAGAAATTCTGGGAATTCTATCGGTAAAGGGCGGAGTGGGAGCCATAATAGAATGGGGAGGAGAAGGTATTAAGGCTCTGTCTGTTCCGGAAAGAGCTACCATCACAAACATGGGGGCAGAGCTGGGTGCAACAACCTCCATATTCCCATCTGATGAGGTAACATTTGAATTTTTGAAAGCTCAGGGCAAAGAAGATGATTTCGTTCCGTTGGAAAGTGACGAAGATGCAGAGTATGACCGGATTATAGATATAGATTTATCTAAACTCAAGTCGAAAATTGCCTGTCCTCATAGTCCTGATAACGTTGTAGATGTGGAGAGCGTAGCAGGGACAAAGGTGGATCAGGTATGCATAGGTTCATGCACCAATTCATCTCTTTATGACATGTTGAAAGTTGCAGCACTGCTCAAAGGAAAAACCGTAAACCCTGAAGTGAGCTTATCCGTTTCACCGGGATCAAAACAGGTTTTATCAATGTTGGCAGAGTGTGGTGCTCTTACAGACATACTTGCCGGTGGTGCACGTGTTCTGGAATGTGCCTGCGGACCTTGTATCGGAATGGGCTTTTCCCCCAATTCTAATGGTGTGTCGTTGAGAACTTTCAATAGAAACTTTGAAGGAAGATCCGGAACAAAGGATGGAAAAGTATATCTTGTATCTCCGGAAACGGCAGTTGCTGCGGCAATTTACGGAGAGATTACAGAACCCGAAAAACTGGGGGAAATACCTAAGGTTGATATGCCTGAAAGGTTTAAAGTCGATGATAACCTGATTATCTCTCCTGCCCCTGAAAATGAGGCAGGAAATATTGAAATCTTAAGAGGTCCCAATATCAAGGAATTTCCAAAGGGAGACATCCTAAGGGATTCATTTGAGTCAAAGGTCTCACTTAAAGTTTCAGATAATATAACCACAGACCATATAATGCCGGCAGGAGCAAAAATTTTGCCTTACAGGTCCAATATTCCGTACCTGTCTCAGTACTGCTTTGAAGTGTGTGATAAGGATTTCCCAGCAAGAGCAAAGGCGGAAGGGAAAAGCATCATAGTGGGTGGTGAGAATTACGGTCAGGGTTCATCCAGAGAACATGCAGCATTGGTACCTCTTTATTTGGGGGTTAGAGTTGTAATTGCAAAGAGCTTTGCCAGGATACATGAAGCAAATCTCATAAATGCAGGTATTATGCCCCTCACTTTTGAAAATCCGAAAGAGTATGATGAAATTTTTCAGGGTGATGAGATAAGCATTGAAAATATTTTTGAAGGGATAGATTCCGGCAAGTTAATTCTTAAAAATCTAAGAACTTCAAGGGAAATTAAAACAGTGTGTAATTTTACCCATAGGCAAAGGGCAATTTTAAAGGCAGGAGGACTTCTTTCCTATGTAGCAATGGAGGCAAAATAAAATGTTCGGTAGAAAAAGACTTAATTTAAAAAATGCCATCAGAAATAGAGAAAAGAATATAGAAAGAACCAACCGAAAAGAGAAATATCGTAATAGAAAAATGGATTCATTTGTAGTGGATTTAGTGGAATCTGGTATAAAGGAAATGAACGAAATGTCAGAAGTTGCAGATGCAACAGGGCAATTCAGAAACCTTTTACTTGACCAGCTTGCACGAATCAAAACTTTGAAGGAAGAGTTCGGGGGAAACAAGAATTTTTTCCAGTTATCACATATTACCATAGGTATTTGTGCCGGTGACGGAATCGGACCTATAATAATGGAACAGGCAGAGAGACTTCTCAGGGTTCTTCTCAAGGAAGAAATTGATAGCGGTAAGATTATTTTAAAAGTTATTGAAGGATTGACAGTAGAAAATCGTTTGGCGAAGATGGAAGCAGTGCCGGAAACGGTTATGAAAGAAATCAAAACCTGTGATGTCCTTCTTAAAGGTCCTACCACAACGCCAAAGGGCGGAAATCTTGAAAGTGCCAATGTCAAGCTGAGAAGGGAACTTGACCTTTACGCTAATGTCAGACCGATTTCAGTTCCTGAAGAAAATATCGACTGGATATTTTTTAGGGAAAATACAGAAGGTGAGTATGCCCTGGGAAGCTGCGGGATAGAGTTTCCGAAAATCCTGTCGATAGATTTTAAGGTGACTTCTGAATTTGGTACCAGAAGGATTGCAAAGAAGGCATTTGAGTACGCCTCTGCCAACGGAAAAGATAGGGTTTCAGTTGTTACCAAAGCAAACATAATGAAAAAGACAGATGGAAATTTTTCCAGAATATGTCATGAGATTGGAAGCTTCTATCCCGATATAGAGATTGAAGACTGGTATGTAGATATAATGGCTGCCAATTTGGTCAATAAGAATATAAGAGATAAGTTTCAGGTATTTCTTTTGCCGAATTTGTACGGTGATATAATTACGGATGAAGCCGCAGAAATTCAGGGCGGAGTGGGAACTGCAGGAAGTGCAAATATAGGAGACCAATATGCTATGTTTGAGGCGGTACACGGTAGTGCTCCAAGACTGATTGAGGCAGGACTTGGAGAATATGCAAATCCTGCAAGTCTTTTTCAGGCTGTGGTTATGCTTTTAAGGCACATAGGCTACACTGCCAAGGCGTCAGGGCTTGAAGCGGCTCTTTCTGAATGTACGGTTACTGAAAAAAAAGTTTCAGTGACGGGGACTGCCGAGGGAACTACATGCAAAGAGTTTGCTGATTATGTAATATCGAAACTGATTTAGCACAATAGAAACCTGCCATTGAGAGTTTCTATACCATCTAATGGTATAATATCAGAGTTAATTTGAAGATTCAGCTTATATTGAACCGAACTTTTGCCGTAAATACATTGGTAAAATCGGTTCTTTTATTATGAAAAGCCAAATATCCAAAAACCGATTTTCTATGTTGTATCACAAAAACCGTAGACAGTTTTGAAAAAAAATTCATAGTAACAAATGTTACGGAAAAAAACTCCTTGGATGCTTAATATAAAGTCATAAAGTTGTTAAATATTATTTATATAGATTTGAGGAGGGGAAAATGGAAAATAAAATGTTTTGTTACCAGTGTCAGGAAACAGCAGGATGCGCAGGATGTACAGTTTCCGGGGTATGTGGAAAGAAACCTGATGTGGCTTTAATGCAGGATTTGCTGATTTATGTTACAAAGGGGATTTCAGCAGTAGCTCAGCAGCTGCGTAAAGAAGGAAAAAAGGTAGACAGAAAAATCAGCCATATGGTATCTTTCAACCTTTTCATCACAATTACAAATGCTAACTTTGATAAGCAAGCTATCATAACCGAGATAAGGAATACTTTAGCAGCAAAGAGCAGATTGCTGGACTGCGTTGAAGATAAGTCATCTCTTCCTGAGGCTGCACTTTGGAATGATAGTGAAGATAAGTTTGAACTAAAGGCTGAGGTCGTAGGAGTTCTGGCAACGAGAGATGAGGATATTCGTTCGCTAAGGGAGCTTATCACATACGGTTTGAAAGGATTGGCGGCTTATTCAAAGCACGCAAATGCATTATTAGAGGATGATGAAGAAATTGATGCTTTTATGCAGGAGGCACTGGCAAAGACTTTAGATGATTCTTTGACAGTTGATGATCTGATTGCATTAACTTTAGAAACCGGCAAATGGGGCGTGCAGGGAATGGCACTTTTAGATAAGGCAAACACCTCCACTTACGGTAATCCTGAGATCACAGAAGTTAATATCGGAGTCGGTACAAAGCCGGGGATTCTTGTTTCAGGTCATGACCTGAAGGATCTTGAAATGCTGCTTGAACAGACTAAGGATACGGGAGTGGATGTTTACACACATTCAGAAATGCTGCCTGCACACTACTATCCATTCTTCAAGAAATATGATAATTTTGTAGGAAACTACGGAAATGCATGGTGGAAACAGAAAGAAGAATTTGAGTCATTTAATGGCCCTGTGCTTATGACAACTAATTGCATCGTTCCACCTAAAGAGAGCTACAAGAATCGTCTATGGACAACGGGTGCAGCAGGTTTTGAGGGATGCAGGCACATAGATGGAAAATACGGTGAAATCAAGGATTTTAGTCCTATTATTGAGCAGGCTAAGAGCTGTCCGCCTCCTGCAGAAATTGAACGGGGGACTATCATTGGAGGATTTGCACATGAGCAGGTGTTTGCTCTTGCAGATACAGTTGTAGATGCAGTAAAATCCGGTGCAATCAAGAAATTTGTAGTAATGGGAGGCTGTGACGGTCGCCAGAAATCCAGGAACTATTATACAGACTTCGCAAAAGCACTTCCAAAGGATACCGTTATTTTAACCGCAGGTTGTGCAAAATATAAATATAACAAATTGGATCTTGGGGATATTGGCGGAATTCCAAGAGTACTTGATGCCGGACAGTGCAACGACTCATATTCACTGGCTTTGATTGCACTTAAACTGAAGGAAATATTCGGTTTTGAGGATATAAATCAACTTCCGATTGCATATAACATAGCATGGTATGAACAGAAAGCTGTAATTGTTCTGCTTGCACTTCTATATCTGGGTGTTAAGAACATTCACCTGGGACCGACACTTCCGGCATTTTTATCGCCGAATGTTGCAGATGTACTTGTAGAAAACTTTGGAATCTCAGGAATCGGAACTGTTGCAGATGATATGAAATGGCTTTTGGGAGAATAGCAAATTTCGTAATTTTAAGTGAAGATATCCTTACATTATTGATTATAATCATGAAAAATGCTAAACTTAATCTCTGAAGATAGAAGTTGGAGATAGGGCAGGAAATTGATTTGAGACGATATAGGAGTTCAATAGTAAAATTAGTAGTTTTCATTGTTGCAGCAATTATAGTGTATATCTGGACACCTCATACTCATACACCCAAGCGGGTAAAACTGGTAAATGTTCCAAAAGGTGTCGGATTTTCAGTAGTTGAAGGCAATGTCAATGTATATAACAGCTTAGAAGATGACGCAAAGATTATAAAAACTCTGTCATTTGGAGATAAAATTCATCCCACCGCTCAGAGCAGCCTTTTGTATAAAATTAAGACGGGTAGAGATAAGGATGGCGAACCTATATACGGATATGTTAAGAAAAAAGGGGTTTTAACCTATAACCCTAAAAAGAAGCATATTGCATTAACTTTTGATGATGGGCCGAATAGGATAACCACACCGATTGTTTTGAAGGCTCTTAAGAAAAATAATTGCAGAGCCACATTCTTTGTTGTAGGGAAAATGATTAATCGCAAAGGAATGACACTTTTAAGACAGGAAGCTGCACAGGGGTGCGAAATAGGAAATCATTCATATAGTCATCCGCTGTTAACAGACCTTAAAAAAAAGAAGATAAATGAGCAGATTGAGAAAACAGATAAACTTATCCAAATTGCTGTTGGAAAGCCTGCAAAATTATGTAGAGCACCCTATGGAGGGTTTAACAGGCTTGTTTTGAGCATAATGAAAAGAGCTAATATCTATTGGTCTATAGATACGCTTGATTGGAAGACCAAAAGCTCAAAAAAGACCTTCAGGAAAATCAAAAAGTTTGCAGGAGACGGAGATATAGTTTTAATGCACGATATTCACATGCCGACGGCAAAGGCGGTGGACAGAATTTGTAGATTTCTAAAAGCCAAAAACTTTGAAATGGTTACGATGACCGAACTTGCCAGTATACAGGGAAGGGATCTCGTTCCGGGCAGGAATTATATATCTTTGAAAAAGAAAAAATAAAAATATGGTAGAGGAAAGAAAACTCTGTAATATGGCTCAAACCTGTTTGAAAAATGTAGTAATTCTTATCTGTTATAATATTTTTTACTACAATACCAAACAAGTGTTAGAAAATTAGACAAAAGCATAAAATTGTATAGAAAGAAAGGCCGGGGCAACATTGAATGTACCTCGGCTTTGTGCTATTATTTCACTGAATTTGAAGGGAGTTATAGCATGAAGTTGGGCGAAAAGGTAGTAAAGTACCGTACATTGATTTTATTAATCTCTCTTTTTCTACTAATTCCTGCAACCATAGGTTATCTGTCCACAGGGATAAACTACGATATGCTTTCGTATTTGCCTAAGGATATGGAAACTATGAAAGGTCAGGATCTGCTTTTGAAAGAGTTTGGAAAGGGTGGATTTTCGATAGTAGTTACAGAGAATATGTCTAAAAAAGATGTGGCAGGAGTTGTATCTGAATATAAGAAAATTAAACATGTTGATTCAGTTTTGGATTTGAACAAGGTCATCAATCCTTCAGTACCGAGAAGTATGTATCCTGAGCTTATAAGAAAGCATTTTGACAATAAGAAAGCTTCTATGATTGTGGTGTTTTTCAATACATCCACATCGGACTCAGGATCCCTTGAGGCAATTAAGGAAATCAGGAGTGTCAGCACTAAGAACTGTTATGTTTCGGGAATGACGGCATGTATTCAGGATTTAAAGTCTCTTTGCGAAGGAGAGGAACTGAAATATGTAGTTATCGCCGTAATTCTTTCACTTCTTGCAATGATGGTTTTGCTGGATTCCTATGTGGCACCGGTTATATTCCTTATTTGTATTGGAATGGCAATTTTATACAACATGGGAAGTAATATTTTCTTCGGAGAGATTTCCTATATTACGCAGGCTATTGCAGCTGTGCTTCAGCTCGGCGTTACCATGGATTATTCTATCTTCCTTTGGCACAGTTATATGGAAAATATGGACGAGGGTGAAGATGATGAGCAGGCAATGTCTCGAGCTGTCAATGATACCCTGGTTTCTGTAACGGGAAGTTCAATTACAACAGTTGCAGGTTTTCTGGCACTTTGTTTTATGACCTATACCATGGGACTTGACTTGGGTATTGTTATGGCAAAGGGTGTGATTTTAGGTGTGATTTCAAGTATAACTATTCTTCCGTCAATGCTGCTGTTTTTCAGAAAAATACTTAAGAAGACAAGGCATAAAACGCTTATTCCCGATACTCATAACCTGGCAAAAGGTTTGACTTCGAGATATGGTTTATATATAATCATTTTTTTGCTTTTGGCAGGTCCTGCGATTTACGGCTATGAAAAGAATAATGTTGTATATGACTTTGAGAAAATTTTAAACGGAAGACAAGGCTTATCTGTTCATCAAGCACCTTTTCTTGAAGCAAACAAAAAACTTGAAGAGCATTTTCACATAGGAACAACTCATATGATTATTGCAGATGCAGAGCTTTCCGGAGAAAAGGGCAGTGCAATGACTAAAGATATTGAAAAGGTTCCGGGTGTAAAGAATGTTTTAGGTGCAGATGCCTTTTTGGGTTCAGCTCTTCCAAAAGAACTTTTGCCGAATGAAATCAAGAATTCATTGCTCAGCGATAAGCATCAGATGATAATGGTGAATTCGGAGTATAAGGTTTCTACATCAAAGTGCAATGCACAGATTGATGAAATAAATAAAATCACAGAAAAATACGATAAGTCGGCGAAGGTCATCGGCGAGGGTCCGGCTATGAAGGATCTGATAGATTTGACGGGAAATGATTTCAAAGTTGTAAATATCATTTCTATAATTGCAGTATTTTTCATCATAATGTTTGTACTGAAATCCGTAACACTGCCTGTTATTCTGGTTGCGGTCATTGAGTTTGCAATCTATGTAAATCTTGGTATTTCAGGATATACAGGTCTTGAGCTTGCATTTATTGTACCGGTGTGTATAAGTACGATTCAGCTGGGCTCCACTGTAGATTATGCTATATTGACTTCTACAAGATATAAGACTGAAAGAATGAGAGGAAAGGATAAGCGTGATGCCATAGTAACGGCAGCCGCAACATCTATGCCATCTATCATAACAAGTGCCGCAGGATTTTTTACGGCAACATTTGGGGTAGGGCTTTATTCTGATGTAGGTGTAATCAGTACAATATGTATTTTAATGGCAAGAGGAGCGTTAATCAGTATGGCAACAGTAATTTTGATTTTACCGGCAATGCTCATGGCATTTGATAAAATAATTTGTAAAACCACTCTTGGAATGGGAGATTTATATAAAAAAAGTGAGGGGGATATGGTATGAAAGCAGATTTCAAAGCTACAGAAAAAAGAATTTTAGTTTTGGTGTTGATAATAAGTCTGGTCAGCTTGTTTGCGTTAGCATCATCGTTTGCAGAGTCTGAAAATTTCAAAGGAACCGGTAAGAATTATAAAGCAAATGCTGAGAAAGCGGGTCAGTCAAAGGATGAACATAAGGAAACTGTCTATATAATGCAGGATTCTAAAGGTTCAGAGTATAAGAGAATTGTAAGTCATGATAATAAACTTTATTACAAGGGTTTTGAAGATGCACAGATTCCCGTAACCATGAAGGTTTCCTATACTTTGAACGGAGAGCCTATTGAAGCCAAAAAACTTGCAGGAAAAGACGGAGAAGTGAATATCCGAATCGAATATAAAAATCATATAAAAAGTGGCAATGTTTATGTTCCGTTTATGGTAATGACAGGAATGATTTTGGATGGAGATAAATTTTCCAATGTGAAAATTGATAGCGGCAGAGTCATTGATGACGGTGATAAAAAAATGGTGGCAGGTTTTGCCTTTCCGGGAATGAATGAAAGCATTGGACTGAAATCAAAGGGACTTGATTTTCCCGGCGAAGTGAACATAAAAGCCCGTGTAAAAGATTTTGAGCTTGATGAAGTTTACTCAATGGCTTCTACAGATTTGTTTAAAAATATAGATATGAGTAAAGTAAACACTATGGAAGGCTTGCAGGACAAACTATCTCAGCTTGAGAAAGGAACGGATCAACTTCTTCAGGGTTCTTCCAAGCTTGCAAAGGGAAATTTGCAGATGGCAAAGGGAGCCTCAAAATTAACGGAAGCCGGCAGGAAATTTTCAAAGGCAACGAAACAGGTTGCTGAGGGCAATAAAGCTCTTAATGAAAAAGCACCTGAACTTTCTTCCGGAATCGGAAAACTTCAGCAGGGTTCACAGAAGCTTTATGAAGGAAACAGCGGACTTTTGACAGGCTTAAAGCAGACGGGCAGTGGACTCAAGGCATTGGAAGCGGGGGCTGACCGGGCGGAAGCCGGAAGTGAAAAACTTTTTGATGGAATTAAGTTTTTAGACGGAGGTATTTCAAAACTTACTCAAAACAATGATGCCCTGAAAAACGGACTTGCACAGATAATAGGGGGCGTAGAGGAATCTTACACCAAACAGAAGAATCTAATACCGACCCTTGATAATGGAATAGCTCAGGCAGACAAGAGCGTTAAAATCCTTGAAGCAGCAGGACAGACCGGTACCCAGGCTTATATAGAAGCTGTTAACAAGAGGGCAGAGCTTATGGCTCAAAAGAAAGTTATTACTCAATCTGTAAAGGAAAGTGAGAAGCTTATCGGAGGATTAAAGACTTATCAAAAAAATGTCTCCGGATATATAGATGGTGTGGCTGCTATAAAAGATGGAATTGATAAAAACGGATTAGTGAAGGGCGCCGATTCACTAGCCGCAGGTAATAAAGCTCTGGCAACAGGCGTTAAGACAGTAAATTCAGCTGTGAAATCCAAGCTTATTCCGGGAGCCGGCAAATTAGCTCAGGGCTCAAAGGAATTGAATGCAGGAATCATCGCTCTTCAGGGAGGCAGCAAAACTCTCGTAAAGGGAATAAGAAGGTTAAATTCAGGATCCATGAAGATTTATAAAGGTACGGTTGTTTTTTTCGGTAAGGAAGAGGAACTTGCAGAGGGAGCATTAAAACTTGCAGAGGGTTCCAAGGCTTTAAATCAAGGGATTTCAAGAATGGTAGACACATTGAAATCAGAAATAACAAGACTGGACGCGAAGGGAATAGAAAAAGCTGTAAACAATGCAAAAGCCCTTCAGAAAGCGGCAGAGCAGTATAACAGCTTTGAGGATTCCGGAAATTATGATAAACTGACTTTCATATATAAAATGGATGAAATCAAGAAATAATTCGCATGTATCAATTTTGTCCTATGGACTTGAAACAGATATAGAAAAGCCGGTTAAAGCAAAGGTATGGTGTATCAGTTTACATCATATAGACATGAAGTATACATGAGTAATACGGTTTTTCCATAATTTAATATCTGTCAGACTATGCACCGTTTATTTTGTGAGAATTTTAATCACTTGAAACCGGTGCATATTTTTATGTTTACAGAAGTGATATCTTCTGCCATTGCAAAAATCTGCATTTATCAATCTGTGTAATATATATAAGGCAGCTGATAATATTTATCTTCAAGGGCTTTGTCTGCATGGCGAGAGTATGGATGAATCCTTGTAATTTCAACGGTTTAGAGGTGAATAAATCTTAAAAAAGTCTTAAGAATCCCCTGTTTTATTGATATGCAAAGAATAGCTGTGCTATAATTGGCGAGATAAAAGGGGTAGATTATGAACATTATTGAAAGAATTGAACATATAGTAGCAGAAATGCCGTCTAAACCTGCATTCATCTCACGATTTGGAAAAATCGCATATGGAGACCTTTGGGATGCTTCAGGAAAGCTGGCAGCTTGGATTGACAAAACTCAAGTTGATAATAAAAAGCCCGTAATAGTTTACGGTCATAAAAGTCCATGGATGCCGGTCTGTTTTTTAGCAGCGGTAAGATCAGGAAGAGCCTACTGTCCGGTGGATAGTTCCATGCCGGAGGATCGGGTTCTTCAGATTATAGATAAAGTGGGGAATCCATTAGTCTTATCAACTGAACCTTTAGAACTGGAAAATGCACATCTGATAGATGAACTTAAAGAAATCATAAAAAATCAAGAGATAATTTCTAAAGATAAGTGGATTTCGGGAAAAGATCTTTTCTATGTAATATTCACATCCGGAAGTACCGGCTTGCCAAAGGGCGTTAAGATAACTATGGACAACCTTGAGGGGTTTACACAATGGTCACGGAGTCTGGGCAGAGAGCTTGAAGAGGAGGAACGAATTTTCTTAAATCAGGCACCTCTATCCTTTGACCTTTCTGTTATGGATATATACACCGGCTTAACTTCCGGCTCAACAATATGCAGTATCGATAAGGAGCTGCAGCAGGATAATACGGAAATGCTGGACTATATAAAAGAAAATAATGTGAGCTTCTGGGTGTCTACACCGTCATTTGCAGATCTTGCAATGACTGCACCGGAGTTTAACGACAGAAATTTTCCATGTATCAAGAATTTCTTCTTCTGTGGAGAAAAGTTGACTGTCAGCACTGCAAAGGAACTGAGGAGAAGATTTCCAAAATCCGGGGTGATTAACACATATGGACCTACGGAGTCCACAGTTGCGGTGACAGATGTTGTAATTACCGATGATATGCTTGAGCAGAAGGAACTTCCAATCGGAAAGACGAGACCGGGAACGAAGATTATCATTATAGATGAAAACGGAAATGAACTTCCGCAGGGGAAAGCCGGCGAAATGTTAATAATCGGCGATACCGTAAGCCCGGGTTACTTTGAAGACGATGAAAAGACAAAGGCAGTTTTCGGAGTTAATGATAAGGGTGAAAGAATTTATAAGACAGGTGATAAGGGCTTCTATGGAAAGGACGGGCAGCTTTATATTTCCGGAAGAATAGATTTGCAGATTAAGTTCCACGGTTACAGGATAGAGCTTGGTGATATAGAGCAGAATTTACTGGCAATGGATATGATAAAGGGGGCTTGTGTAGTTCCTAAGAAAAGAGATGGAAAGATACAGCAAATTGCTGCATTTCTTGTGTGCGAAGGCATTGAAGGAAGTTTTGCCGACAGGAAAATGATTAGAAATTTCCTCAAAGAGAAATTGCCGGAGTATATGGTTCCAAAGAAACTTGTATTTGTGGATTCAATTCCTATGACTGACAATGGAAAGATTGATAGAAAAAAAATGGAGGCAAGTCTGTAGATGAGTTTATATGATGAGTTTGACTTTTTCGTATGGTTTGCGGTTTTGGCTATTCCTGCAATTGTACTGGGCTGTATGGAAAAGAAGATAAAAGTATACGGATTCTTGGTGACATTAGTATTTGTTTATATGGCACTCAGAAATGCTCCTATCGCACTTGGCTGGCTTGCATTATTCTGTGTTTATGACTATGTTCTGATAGTTTCATTTATAAAATTGAGACAGAAAATTGGGAGAAACAAGATAGTATACAGACTATATCTTCTGGCATCGCTGCTTCCACTGATTTGTAATAAATTATTGGGCTTAAGCGGAAATCCTGATAAGATATTCATGTTTCTGGGAATATCCTACCTGACTTTCAAGGGAACACAAATTATAGTAGAAATTTTTGATGGGATTGTAAAGAATCAGGAGCCTCTTGATTATTTATATTTTATGATTTTCTTCCCGGCTATAACTTCAGGGCCTATTGACAGAAGCCGTAGATTTGAAGAGGATTTAAACAATGTACTGCCGAGGAGCGAATATCTGGAATTAGTAGGAACCGGTATTTTTAAAATGGTTTTGGGAGCTTTCTACAAGATAGTTTTGGCAGCATTGTTTTACAGAGTAATGAGCACATTCGGCAAGGAAACAAATATTGTGTCAGGGCTGATTTACATGTACACTTACGGTTTCTATCTGTTTTTTGATTTTGCAGGTTACAGTTTAATGGCAATCGGGTCAAGTTACATATTTGGAATTAAAACACCGGATAACTTTGATAAGCCTTTCCTGAGCAAAGACATTAAAGAGTTTTGGGATCGCTGGCATATAACTTTGTCGCATTGGTTTAGGGACTTTATTTTTTCAAGACTGATGATGACTTTTATGAGAAATAAAACCTTTAATAATAAACTTACAGGTGCATCTGTGGGCTTTATCATAAATATGACTGTAATGGGTATATGGCACGGATTAACCGTCTATTATATTTTATACGGTGTATATCATGGTCTGCTGCTTGCGGGAACAGAGATTTTTCAGAAGAAATCCAAGTTTTATAAGAAGCATAAGAAAGAACGCTGGTTTATCGGTCTGTCGTGGTTTCTGACATTTAACTTTGTGATGTTCGGCTTCTTTATCTTCTCAGGAAGATTTACGGAGCTGTTTGATAAACTTATTTAAAGAATAATTAACTGAAAACACTTGATTTATAAGGAGAAAAAAATGGAAGAAAAGATATTAGATATTTTAGAAGAGATTTGTGGAGATGAAGTAGTAAAGGAAGATAGAGATATTAACCTGTTGGAGGAAGACTTGATGGATTCACTGGATTATACAGAACTGCTGATTGCAATAGAAGATAACTTTGATGTGGTTATAGCTCCATCAGAAATTACAAGAGAAGAAATGGATACGCCGAATAAGATTATCAATGTAGTCCGGTCAAGAATGTAGATGAATTGATATTCGTTAAAGAGACAAAGGAGTTGAAATGAAAAAAATTGCAGCGTTTGTTACCTCTGCGCTCATATGTATTTTGGTTATCGGACTATTTCATCTTAAGTTCAGCGGAGATCTTAAGATGAACAATAAAGAGTTCGGAACATGGTATAATCCCTTCAAGGATTTAGCTTCAGGCGTAGTTGCTCAAAATTTGCATGATGATACAATGGTGGTATTCGGTTCATCGGAGTTCAGACATGGGAGGAAGACATTATATCATCCTATGAATATGTTTAGAAATCAGAATATTTCTTTGATGACTCTGGGAGGTCCGTATAACCAGACATTAAATCATGCGACTATGCTGGGAGCCATAGCACCGAAGATTAAGACAAAGAAAGTGGTTTTAATACTCTCACCAAGCTGGTTTTACAAAAACGGTGTAAGCGAAGACCATTTTGGGCTGAGATTTTCAGAAAGTGCGTATATAAATTTCATGGAAAACCCTAATATATCAAAGGACACTAAAAGGTATGTGGCAGCCAGAACGCTAAAACTTCTTTCAAAGTCCGGTTCGATAGAAGGAAGGGTTGCAAGGGCTAACAGAATCAATATTGACGGAAGCAAAAATATTTTATCGGAAACTGCATATAAGATCAGAAAGCGTTATTTAAGGGATAAAGATATACTAACGGTAAAAGGTGTTTTAAAAACCGAAAAAATAAAAAGGTTAGATAAGTATAATGGCCACATTGAAAACGCTAAGCCCCTTAATTGGGATAAAGTTCTTGAGGAAGCCAAAGTCAATGGAAAGTTTAAATCCAATAACAGATTTTACATTAAAACAAAGGACTGGAATTTGAAATTCAGACATAGGTTTAAGGTGGCAAAGGGAATACACAAGAATGAAACCTATTTGGAATCACCGGAATATGATGATCTGAAGGCTTTTCTGCAGATATGTAATGCTCATGGGATTAAACCTCTTTTGGTCATTCAGGCGGTTAATGGAAAGTGGTATGATTATACGGGGCTGACCAGAGATAAGCGTAAGATTTTTACTACAAAAATCAATAAAATTGCTGCGGAATACGATGCTAAGGTGGAAGATTTTTCAAAATATAATTATAAGAAAAATTTCCTGGTGGATGCATCACATCCGGCAGCACCGGGATGGGTGAAGATAGATGAAGCAATTTACAATTATTATAAAGAAAATTAAAGATATAGTCACATCCAGAGAATATCTGATTTATACAGGCATATTTACGGGGTTACTTCTTGGACTGTATTTTTATAATTTGTACTCCGGTGCCAATGCACAGCCGGAATTTACTTATGCTGAATTCTGATATACAAGTATTGCAGGAAAAGATGAAAGCAAAATCCCGGTCTGTGAGTACCGTGTAAAAAATCGAAGCAGAGTATTAGTTGCGAGCACCACGGAAAAAATGGAAGCATAATCATGGTCTGCGGGTATTATAGAAAAAAGTAAGCGGAATTTTAATTTGTCAGTATTAAAGGGAAAGATAAAAATGGAAAAAGGTCAATTTGTGAAATTGAAAATTGACGATATGACCGGTGACGGTCAGGGTCTTGGAAGAATGCCGGAAGGTCCTGCCGTTTTTGTGCGAGGAACAGTAGCAGGGGATGTTGTATCGGTGAAGTTAACTAAAGTAAAAAAGCGGTATGCTTTTGGACAGCTGATGGAGATTCTAAAGCCCTCAGAGCAGAGAACGAAGGGGTTTTGTTCACTTCAAGAGGAATGTGGAGGATGCCCCTACGGAAAACTTACCTACAATGCACAGGCGTTAATAAAGGAAAAACATGTTAAAGATGCTCTGGTGCGAATTGCAGGTATTAAAAATCCCAAAGTGAATGAAATCCTCTTTAATCCTGTTAAGTTTCATTATAGGAATAAAGCGACAATGCCAATTTGGGCAGGGGGAATAATCACAAGAAAAGGCGGTGTATCAGAGAATCTGGGAGAGCCGTCAATAGGATTTTATAGAACAAAAAGCAGAGAAGTTGTCAACTGTTCTGAGTGCATGCTCCAGCAGGAACCGGTAACTGCGGTTTCAGAGGTCATAAGAGTCTTTATGAAATCTGACAATATAACGGCTTACGACCCTAAATGGGAAAGGGGCTTGCTGCGACGAGTTACGGTAAGGACTTCTGCTGAAACCGGTGAAGTTATGGTAATCCTTGTAATCAATGGCAATGGGATACCGAATGGGGCAAAACTAATTGAGATGATGAATTCTGCTGTTTATGAAACCGGGTACTCCCTTGAAAGCGTGATTTTAAATATAAATAAGGATAAAGATGCTGTTTACGGAGATAAAAATATTACCATTGCCGGTAAACCTGTTATTAAAGAGTCAGTCTGTGGCATGAACTTTGAAATTTCCCCATTGTCGTTTTTTCAGGTAAATTCGGTGCAGATGGAAAATTTGTACAACCTTGTTGCAAAATATGCAGACCTGAAGGGAGGGGAAACGATACTGGATCTTTACTGCGGTGCAGGGACAATAGGGCTGTGGCTTTTAAATGATTTAAGGCACAAAATCCTTAACGGTATTATTTCGGATAGGGTATTTGAAACGACTAGGGTGCTTGGAATAGAATCATCAAAGAGCTCCATAACAGATGCAAATCGTAATGCTGTTATAAATGGTTTTGTCAACGCAAGATATGTGCATGGAAAATCAGAAGATGTGCTTCCTAAACTAATGAGAGCCGGTGAACTCAAAGATGAAAGTTTGCGAGTAAAGTCAGCAGATGTGGTTATACTGGATCCGCCCAGAGCAGGATGCCGGGAAGACCTTTTGCAGACAGTAGTAGACGCAAAACCGGAAAAGATTGTATATGTTTCCTGCGACCCTGCCACAATGGCAAGAGATATCAAATTTTTAAGTAAAAAAGGGTATGACTTTATTGAAACCACACCGGTGGAAATGTTCAGCTGGACCGGGCATGTGGAGACAATCGTGTTGCTTTCCAAACTAGATTCAAAGAAATATATTAGTGTAGAACTTCCGATGGATGATATGGACTTAACAAGTGCCGAGAGTAAAGCAACCTATAAACAAATTCAAAACTATGTTTTGGAAAAGTTTGG
>ERZ772956.135-NODE-135-length-59120-cov-4.965496_pt1 | contig 59120 bp, 52 predicted proteins | sample MGYA00580683_ERZ772956 | MGnify/ENA primary metagenome ERZ772956 (study PRJEB29015, sample SAMEA2738077) | human oral metagenome | biome: human oral; feature: human-associated habitat; material: saliva | place: China | collected 2212 ... | reverse complement strand
AGCACCTACGGGCCCTCCGATAGCCGCACCGGCTAATGCCATGCCGGCTCCGCCTGCCATACCGCCTCCTATGCCTGCCACTAAAACGCTCACATCTTTAAAAAGCTGCTTGCCTGAAATTTTTCCTTGGAAGAAATGGGTAATATTTTCCGCTGACATGACCAGCACCATACAAGTCATAGCAATAACATTTCCTCTCAGCAATTTTGCCAAATTATTTGTAGCGGCTCCTCCATAAATAGGAGCACTGCCGCGCAGAGAATTAACTAACGCATTTCTGGCGCTGCTCGGCAGCAATTTTACCAATTCTATGGTCGGTCCCATCAGCATCTGATTAAGCGGAGTACGTGTCAGCTGGGCCGCCAATACAGAAGAGGCAAATGCCATCCCCCCCATCTTTATACCTTCATACATTGCCACTTCTACGGCAATCTCTGTATCTTGTCCGTCCCACAACGCCTTTGCAAAAGTGATCGTCGCCGAGATACCAGCAGCACTCATCCCGATAACCGCTCCATGAGCCGCGTCAAAAACAAGTGATTCTACTGTTCCTGCTTTTGCAATAGCCTTTGCCTGATTATAAGTTACATTCCCCTTACGGACTAATTTTTTTGCATCTTTTGGATTCTTTGTATGCGGTACTTTTCCCTCTGCGATCCTTTTTCCCATAATTCGGACTGCTTCTTCATATTGCTCATTCGGTACTTCAAGCTGCATCGGCTTTCCGTTTTCCAATGTGTATTTATACAAACCGCTGCCTTTATCAAAAGCTGCATCTACAGACGCCCTCGCATTTTCACAATACTTAGTCTGAATACTCTTCCCGTCAACCAGCCTGTCCGGTCCCCACTTTTTGTTATTATTGCCAAGTATTTTCGCATCTTTACCGTACACTTTTTAGATTGATTTTATCAATAAGGTCATTTCCCTGTTCCGCTGCATAGCCATGTCCCTGTCGGGCGCGAAAACGATACAGCATATTGTCATGCATGGCGCTTTCCGATACCGCATTAAACACTCCTGTTGTCTCTCCGTTTACACAACTTTTCTTCTGATTCACAGCTTTTCGCAAAACATTTTTTTCATCGGAAAGAATATCCCTTTTATTTTCTATATCGTGCATATCTTTTGCCCCCATACTATACTCTGCTGTACGCTGATAACAACCAATATTTCTATCTTCAATAAAAAAGACTTCACGGAACACCCGAAAAGTCTTTATCCGCAGGAACCGGGGAGTGCAGGGTCGTTAAAGAGATCTGTCATATGGCTATCCCTCAGTCGCTTTAAAACGTCTCCCCACATTCGCCCTTCCCCCTTGGACAACATGTATAAAATATTTTAATTCACACATTTTATACAGTTATTTCTATTTTTATCTTTATGATATCATTCAATCAATCCAAATTGTTTTAGCTTATTTCTAATACTATCATAAACGGTTTGAGCAGTATCTAAATCATCAAATACACTTATCTCCGGTTCATTTGATTCATTATACCACCCTACAAGGAACTTATCGACGTCACTAATGCTCACGCTCACCATAAACCATTTCTCATCGATAATATTTAAACATTTCATATCAATAGTCATCCCTAAAGATACATTTTCACGACCATAATTTATTAAAAACGGTTTTAATCTCTTCTTTACTTTTTCTTCAACATTTTTTGCCACCTCTGGAATAGTAAACTCATCCATTGCTTTTTCAATAGCGTCATGGAGTACTCCTTTCAACATACATGCTAAGTATGGTGAAAAGATACGCCCATCAGGTAAGCAAAGTTCATTTAAATTCATGATATTTTCCTCCTTTAAATAAAATGGATATCTATACACCGCTATTTCTTTTTTACGTCGGCAAGCAATTTTTCTACATCTGTAATCCAGTCATCCCGCAGGGTACGGGGCGACAGAATTTCTACACGGCTTCCTTGGCTTCTAAGCCACATGAGGATACCGTTTCCTCTGACATAGGCGGATACATGGTAGCGCTTTCGTCCTGACGATGCTTCTTTCCGAACTTCCTTTATTTCTGCTGTGGGCAGTCTGTCTAGGACGGATTCCGGCGAAGGCGCTTCAAAAAGAAATTCTACTTTTTGCAAGTCTCCGCCGTACATGAATTGTACTTTATTCTTAAATTCTCCTTCTTTGAACTGCCGGGTAATGTTCCCGTCAAATCGTTCGTCCGTCTCTTCTACGTCCCGGATACGGTCAAAACGATAAATGGCCGGTCCTCTTCGCATAAAGTTCCGATGTCCTTCTTCGCCATCAATCACGCCCATCATGTAAAAGTAATACTCGGAGAACAGGATGCCTACCGGCCAGATCCGCCTTTCCACTGCTGTCCCGTCTTTCTTTTCATAGGAGATATGAAGTATCCTGCAATGATGAATTGCTTCTTCCACACGCCAAAGCAGTTGGAGATCCGCCTTGGCATGGGCAGGATTGATATAGTAAAAGAGTTCGTTCCTGATATAGTTTTCTATTTCTTTTTGCGTATCTTTTGAAATCATGGAATGAAGGAGACGGTTTAAAAGAGATTTCAGTTCTGCCTTCGAAAATGCCCTGCTTTCGATAAGAATTTTGCAGATGGCCAGTATTTCCCCTTTATCAAGGAAACAGGTATCTTCCCGATAGAGCCTGTATCCGTTCCGCTGCCGATCGTACACGATTTCCGATGAGTTTCCGCAGTCGGAAAGATATCCATTGATTGTACGGATATCTCTCTGAACGGATCTTTCGCTGACTCCCATTTCTTCCGCAAATTCTTTTCTGTCCAGTGCGGCGCCCTGCCCCAGCTTCTGTAAAGTTTCAAACAGTTTGAGCACACGGTAACTGCGTTTATCCGCTTCGTATTCCATAAAGTCATCCTCCATTTCGTTTTGATTATATCATAAATGGAGGGTCGGTATGATTTGGTTTTTGCAGAGCTGAATAATCGGATTAGCTGCTGTTCCCCTGAAAATATTTGGTATCTGCCTGCAATTGGAAATATTCGTCTTGCACCAGACGGCAAAATGCTCGCAGTTATTGAAAAACAGATCGTATTTTTCTTCTCCTAACCGCGACCTGGCTCTTTCCACGGTTTCTTCCGCGCTATACAGATGGTATCCCGGTAATGTACTGTCTTCAGGGAACGTGCAAATTTTGATAATGGGAACGTCATGGGTAAACTCTTTCAGCGGAGCTTCATGGATATAAATGTGCTCTCCCCAGTCTCCCGTATCGGATGCATAGTGGATAATGCGCCCGTTTCCTACATATACCGCATAGTGAAAATATAGTTTGTCCCGCCTTTCCACCACCAGGATATCTCCCGGGTGAACTTTCTTTTTCCCTATGGCCATGCACTTTTCCTTTCTATCTATTCTGCCTGATATGAAACGGTTATGCAGATTTTACTATGAGAGCCAATCGTCTAAAATACTGTCTACACCTTCTAAGATATCGTCTATTGTTTGAAAAACACGATCCATTCCTTCCACCATTTCGCCAAAGGCCAAAACGCCTGTCCCAAGTGCGGTCAGAGAGGAAACCAGTTCTTCATGGTCATGCTCTTCTTCCTCAAATCCGTAAGATTCTTCTTCCCAAATTGTGGTGTCCACGATATGATTGATATCCGGGTCATAAGGGATGTTTTCATTCTTTTCTTCATCCATTTTTCTACCTCCTGTCTGAATAAAAAATATATGTTTTTTGGCGTGATATCCGGATTCTTTCTGCAGTATACAAAACAACGATGACAGATTCTGTCGTTTCAAAAGAAAAAGAAATGATTATTTTACGATAACTGATATAAGTGCCAGGAAGATACACGACTCAAAAAAATAACTTCATTGTTCCTAAAACATATAAAAAAATACGGAAAAGCTTTTTCAGGAGCATTCCCGCAAAGAATGTTCCTGCCATCAGCATTTCCGTATTTTTGTATCTTGTTCCACTGACGATAATTTTGTAAATCTGTGAATACCGGATATTCTCTGATTCATTAAACTATTGATTCTGAAAAAAGGAATATCCTGCGGTGTATATCATTTCCGATTTCCTTTTCAAAATTCTTTCAGCCTTTTATGGAAATTTTCAGTTTTTCCACATATTCCTGTATAGGCGCTCCCGCTTCTTTCCCGTTTTTGTTTATCATATCCACCACGATGCTTCCTGTGGTAATTCCATCAGCCATTTCTTTCATTCCTTGAAGTTCTTCCGTATGATGACCGTCAAGTCCTACTACGACGGGCGTATCCGTCGTTTTCCGAATAACGGAGATAATATCTGCCAAATTTGTTTTCATATCTGATTTCCGATTTGCCGATTCAACGGAAGACACAATATATATAAATCCAGTCGCGTTTCTCACATTTTGACAGATACGTTCTTCCGATGCCGGTCCGATAATCTGTATGATGTCTATTTCATATATATCGGCAAAGGGACGTATTTCCATCTGCTCTTCATAGGGCAGATCGGGAATGGCTACGCCATCCAGTCCGATGTCATTTGCTTCTTCAAAGAATTTTTTTACTCCATAGTTAAATATAGGATTGTAATAGGTCAAAAATACTAAAGGTGTTTCCGACTGTTTCCGAAATGCTTTTACTATTTCCATGACTTGCGGAAGATGGACTTTATTTTTCAATGCCTGTACATCGGCTTCCATAATAACGGCACCATCAGCAACCGGATCCGAGAAGGGCACTCCGATTTCAATCAGATCGGCTCCGGCTGTTTCCAGATCTTCCATATATCTTAATGTATCTTCTGCCGACGGTACGCCGGCAGTCAGAAATCCAATCAGTGCTTTTCCGTCTTTAAACGCTTCCTTGATACAGCTCATGATTTCCTCCTCATTCTTTCAGATCCTGTCCGCGATAACGGGCAATGGCTGCTACATCTTTATCTCCACGTCCGGACAAAGTAATCAGTATGATTTCGTTTTCTCCCATATTCTTAGCATATTTCATGGCTCCTGCCACTGCATGTGCACTTTCAATCGCGCAAATAATGCCCTCTGTCTTAGCCAGATATTCAAAGGCCTGCACAGCTTCTTCATCTGTAACCGCCATGTATTTGGCTCTGCCAATCTTATAAAAATAGGCATGTTCAGGGCTGACACCGGGATAATCCAATCCTGCCGAAATGGAATATACTTCTTCAATATTTCCGTCATCATCCTGACAGAAAAGGGATTTCATTCCATGAAATACACCGATACGTCCTTTCGCAATTGTTGCCGCATGGTACGGCGTATCAATCCCTTTCCCTCCGGCTTCACATCCGATGAGCTGTACAGCGGTATCATCTTTATAGGGATAAAAGGTGCCGATAGAATTACTGCCGCCGCCCACACAGGCAAATACGGCATCCGGAAGTCGTCCTTCTTTTTTCATCATCTGTTCTTTTGATTCTTCCCCGATACAGCACTGAAAGTCTCTGACCATTTCCGGAAATGGAGCAGGTCCCACAGCAGAGCCTATCAGGTAATGAGTGTCCTCACAGCGGGCGCTCCAATTCTGAAAAGCCGAATTAACAGCATCTTTCAGAACTCTGGAACCGGTTTTTACTGCGTTGACCTTTGCTCCTAAAAGACGCATACGGTACACATTCAGCGCCTGCCGCTCCGTATCGATTTCTCCCATGAATATTTCACATTCCATCCCCAGAAGCGCTGCGATAGTAGCTGCAGCCACACCATGCTGACCGGCTCCCGTTTCTGCAATAAGCCGTGTTTTTCCCATTCGTTTTGCAAGCAGTGCCTGCCCGATGCAGTTATTGATTTTATGAGCGCCCGTGTGGTTTAAGTCTTCTCTTTTCAAATAAATTTTCGGCCCGCCCAGATCTGCCCTCATCCTCTTCGCCTCATACAGCATGGAGGGACGGCCTGTGTAATTCGCATACAAATCTTTCAGTTCCGCCTTAAATGCCGGATCATTTTTATACTTTTCATAAGCTTCCACCACATGATTGATTTCACTCATCAAGATTTCCGGAATATACTGTCCACCGAATTCTCCAAATCTCGTATTCATCATTTTTTCTCCGTTTTTCACGTCATCAGATTTCTTATATTTCCAGTTCAGTTTCCATCACCATCCGCCATCGTCTTCGTGTATCCATAGCCAGACCTCTTTTCCAAATAAAAACGTCCTCAGCAATTACTGCCAAGGACGGATATACCGCGGTGCCACCTTGTTTCAAGCCTAAGCCTGCTCTTAGCGAAGTACCAACATACTTCCGGCAACTTACGTATGCCTTACGTCATAAGCTAATCGTTTTCACTTTCACCATGCCCTCCGTGGTCCATTTAACAGCCTGCGTTCTGCCGGCTTCTCAATATCCCGGCTCCCTGTAAGTGCACTTACTGTTTTTATCTCCACATCAACGGTTTATTCAATGCTATTAAATTGTAAATTATCATAAAACTTTCCTCCCAATCTGTCAAGCCGCTTACTTTCAAATGTATGTCTTCCCTTTTACAGGCTTATCATAATTCCACATTCAGCAAGTACCTTCATATCCATCAATACTGCCTTTCCGCCTCCATTTTATCATCTTATTTTTCTTTTAAAATTACAAAAAGCGCCCACATTCAGCAAGCGCTTTTCATCAATCATTGAAATACTCTACTGATACTAACCCTTTTTCGTATTTTTTCCAAAAGATGAATAGGTTGTCCCCTTAAATACATAAGTAACTTCCCCTGTGGACGCCATTCAGAGAATAAGCTTCTCCATCAATCGGCGGTTTCGGTTCACTCTTAAGAAAGCCGTCCTTGCCGGTCGCATCCACCAAATCGCTAATCGCTGCAGGATAGTTTCCATGCTTTGCATAGTGCACTTCTACCGCCGAACCGAGTGTCGATAAATCTGCCTGGATACGCGCTACTTTCGCCTCATCAGTCAAACCGATAAAATTAGGAACTGCTACTGCTGCTAAAACCCCAATAATCGCTACCACCATGAGAAGTTCAATAAGCATAAATCCCTTACGTTTCTTCCCGACCGTTTTCTGCACTGCATTCTTCATTCCATGAATACCTCCCATCTAAAAAAACTGATAAATAACAAACGGCACTTTACCGTTTATAACCCCTTATGACAATAAAAAACGCCTACTGTAAGTAAGCAGACAATAAATCTATATGCCTGAAAGACACAAGCTCCCTTCCCGATTCCGTTTCTTCTTCACCGGACCGGGCTTCCATCAGACAATTAGCAGAAACACCAAAAACATTTATATTATTATTTATGTCAAAGCATCTACTATACTTGAAAATCTCACCGTAAATATCTTTCTTTTGCTTTATATGCCTAAGAAAAAACTCCTTGTCCATAGAAAGTTCCCGTTTACCTTTCTCCCATCCGACTTCGAATCATCTTATTGATAGCACCGCATGAACAAGTATTCAGAGAATTAGATAACTTCCCTATACATAAAACAAATAATAAATTTCTGCCTTTAGGTTAGCATAAAGGCACTTGATAATGCAAATTATTTCTACATTCAGATAAAGGTACGTCATACCGGCATAAAAAATATTTATCATTTCCCCGAATGATTTGGCTTCAAATGTCAGAAAAGCCTGAATTCTGCGTTTTATTTCATTTTTCCAGCTGCTATTCATTCCAGTATACATATTTTGATCATTGTCATTCCGTAAGAATCCCTTTAAATTTTTGAATAACGGAAATATCAGAAAACCGCCTTTCTCGCCACGCTTGAAAAAATCCGGCCTCTGTAAAAGAAAAAACCGTAAAACAAGGATTATCCCCTTTTTACGGTTCAGTTCCTTTGGACAAAAACAAATTCATTCCGGTATCAATCGATGATATTCAAAGCATATATACGATATTCTTCACCAAGTGCTTCCGTCTTGCGGACCATTTCCCGCTGCAGATTGGAAGCCATATCATAGTCCTTTCGCTTCAATGCCTCCTTCAGTTTGGTACAGATGCATTTTTTATGCCTGCCATCCTTGATAAGCTCAATACGCTTGGTACTGATGCTATCCCAACGTTCTTCATCAAGTTCATCTTCATGAATAAGTTTCTTATAACGCTTTACAGCTGCTTCCGTGTCCGGGATCAAACGATCAATCAACTCATTTTCCCACCGATATACAATACCGGCCACAAAAGAATCTACAATAGCTTCAGAAATACCATCCCCCTGCGTCAAGACAGCCACTTTATCAGGGTTTTCTTTCATAATTTTTACATTTTCCCATACCGTGGCAGGCGGTTTCCCGAATACTGCATCCCGCTCTTCCTGCGTATAATCTTCAAACACATTCTTCTCACAGCGGTACTCTCTTTCTTTCTGCAGATAATCGGCATCTTCTCCGGCAGTTTTAGAAAGCTCCTTTAAAAGTTCATCAGGTGTCTTTCCGCAATTTACCGCATATTTCACACCATCCAATGCTGTCAGGTACAGGCAGGAAACAGCCAGATAGGTATTTGTAAAGGGATTTGGCGCACGAAGTTCAAATCGGGTCGCCTTGGGATTCCCCAAATCACGAATTAAACCGATCAGGATACTTCTATTCCGAGAGGGCTGCTCCGGTTTATGCCCAAGAGATGTCACAATACAAACCGGTGCTTCAAATCCGGGTTTAAGCCGGTTAAACGCATCCGTCGTAGATGAAATAAATGGATTGGTCGCTTCATAATTATTCAAGACGCCCATGATAAATCCGTATCCAATGGTAGAAAGATATTCTTTTTTCAAATCTTCCGGTGCAAGGAGATTCAAAACTTTTCCATTCTTAAGGCGGGCGGCAAATCCCACGTGGGTATGTTCACCATTTCCTGCAACCCCGATAATCGGTTTTGCCTTAAAAGATACATCAAGACCATTTCTGCGAAATACTTCACGGATTATAATACGGGCAGTCAATTCATTATCTGCTGCCTGCAACGGATTGGTAGAAAAGAGCCAATCCAATTCCAGCTGTTCACAGACATCAAAAATATGGCCGCCGTCATCCACTTTTGATTTAATGCCGCCGACCTCTTTATGTCCCATTTCCACATGCATGCCCCTGGCATCAAGTTCCTCAATAGCCTGTTCCATCGCAGTACGGACATTTCCACGCATTCTTTGCCAATACTGTTCTTTCAAGCGTTGAGAAATGGATAAATGCTGCACTGTTTCCTTTTCACTCGGCGTCTTTACCCAAAATTCCAATTCGGTACCCGTTGTAAAAACAATATCCTGAATTTCACCTGTCGGAAAATTCTCCATCCCCTTTATGGTTTTTCCCGCAATGAGTTTTTTTAATTCTTCCGCCACATAATCACAAGATCGTTTCAAAATAGAACGGGAATCAATAAATTTGTCATTGTGTATAAGAAAACTGGGAATACGCAGCGTTCCCACCGGCAGTCCCGTCGCATCGTCCACATTTTCGTCATTATAATCTACATACCAGTTAACTGTGCTGTCTGCAACAAAATCAACTCTGGCATCATTCAAGGTGGCTATATTCATAAATACAACAGAAGAGCCGTCCGTCTGCACAGCTTTTCCCGCAAAGAAATCATCATAGTCTTTCATAAATATTTCAATCGGAATTTTCTCATCTGTATCATTGCCTGCAAGATCGATTCCGATGAGCGATACAAATCTGATTTCAGGATGCTGTGCCAGTAAAGAAAGAACACCCTCTTTCCCATACTGTCCTGCCGGAATCCAATACAGCAAATCTTTGTTCATTTTAAAACCTCCTATAAGTTTTTTTAGAACGGCTGTATCCTTTACAACCAAGTTCCACCAAACGAAAATGACCCACTCCCGAAGGAATGAGTCATCTTTGACGTAATATTAACTTGTGAATTAAGAATACATCAAGCATCTTATACTTGTCAAGCAATAAAAGAGTCAGCCGAGTACGTCCCGGACAAGGCGGTTAACCACTTTTCCATCTGCTTTCCCTTTTAGTTTCGCCATGACTGCTTTCATCGCCGTACCAAGATTTTTTCGTTCCGGATCCAAAGCAGAAATCACATCAATAACAACTGCACGAACGGCATCTTCTGTCATTTCTGGCGGAAGATATTTTTCAAGCACGGCAATTTCCTTTTGGGTTTCCTCAACCAGGTCATCTCTGCCGGAATCCTTGATTTCAGCAAGCGTTTCTTTCCGCTGCTTCACTTCCTTCCGGAGGACTGCAAGAACCTGATCATCATCAAAATCCGCGTGTCCATCGTCAATTTCTGCCTGACGAATATGCGCCCGTGCCATACGGATAACGCCTAATGCCAAACGGCCTTCTTCTTTTGCTTTCATGGCAGTCTTCATGTCTGCCATCAGCTGTTCCTTAATTGACAACTCCATCACCTTACTGCCTATTACTTAAACTTACGTTTTCTTGCGGCCTCAGATTTCAGTTTACGTTTTACGCTGGGCTTTTCATAATGTTCACGTTTTCTTACTTCAGAAAGAACCCCGGCTTTTTGGCAGGAACGTTTAAATCTGCGAAGAGCACTATCCAAAGACTCGCCCTTTTGAACTTTAATTTCAGACATCCATATCCCTCCCTCCAAATAGACTGATGGGGTGCTATTGCACACTATTAAATTATAATTTATTGTCATCTAACTGTCAATGAATATTTATTGAATGAAATCATTGTTTCTCTTCAGGGAATGGCGGCCATCCCATTTCTTTTCTGCCTATAATATGTGCGTGGAAATGAAATACTGACTGCCCTGCTTTCTCTCCTGTATTTACCACCAGACGGAATCCGTCTTCTCCAAGTCCTTCATCTTCCGCTATTTTTTTTACGATCAGGAAAAAATCAGAAAAATCATGATTGATTTCCGATGTCATTCCGAGAATATTTTTTACATGAACTTTAGGAATCAACAAAATATGGACAGGTGCACATGGCTCGATATCCTTAAAGGCAAACCAATGCTCGTCTTCATAAATTTTTATACTCGGAATCTCCCCGCTGATAATTTTACAAAACAAACAGTTATTCATTTTCTTCCTCCTTTTGTACCATACCGATCATTCCATTGTCCGTCATCGAATCAATCCATACAGAATACACTTTGCCTTTTTCGACATCTTTATCTTTGATGAACACACGAATATATTCATCAGATACCCCCTCAAAAAATCCCTCTTTTTCTTCTTCCACTAAGACACGGACCATTTTATGAAAAAACTGATTCCTATAAGCTCCGGCCAGCTCTTTTCCCAGTGCTTGCACACGGGCTGCCCTTTCCTTTTTGATTTCCGGCTTTACCTGATTCGGATAAGCGGCAGCCGGTGTTCCTTTCCTTGGGGAATAAGGAAATACATGAATCGCCGAAAATTGTAATTCCTGAAGGGTATCCAGCGTCTCTCTGAAATTCTCTTCCGTTTCACCGGGAAATCCCACAATAAGATCCGTTGTCAAAGCTAATCCGGGAATTTCTTTTCTCAGATTCCGGATAAGTTCTTTATACTCAGCAAGCCGATAATGGCGGTTCATTCTTTTAAGAATATCGTCAGATCCCGCCTGTATGGGCAAGTGGAGATGGGGGCATACTTTTGGTTCTTCCCTTATAATACGGATCAGTTCATCAGACAATTCCACCGATTCGATAGATCCCAGCCGGATTCGGAGTAAATCAGGGATTCTTACTAACTCTGTCACAAGTGTCGACAATGAAGTTCTATCATGAAGATCTTTTCCATAATTCCCCAAATGAATTCCGGTAAGCACGACTTCCCGATAACCCTTTTCTACTAATCTTCCGATTTCTTCTACCGCATCTGACTGGCGGCGGGACTTCAGTTTCCCCCGCGCAAAGGGAATAATACAAAACGTACAATAATTATCACAGCCTTCCTGTACTTTTATAAAAGCCCGTGTCTTGACTTCCCCTTCCGCATCAACAGAAAGGTTTTCAAAATCAGTAACAGCCATAATATCACCGACTGCATTAAGTGTCTTCTTTTCGGCAGCGGCTTCTTCTACATATTCCACAATATGGGATCTATTCTGGATTCCCACAATGACATCAACATCACCCATTTGTACAAAAACATCGGGCGCCAACTGCGCATAACACCCTGCTGCCGCAATAACAGCCCCGGGGTGCTCACGTCGGATACGCCGTACCATTTGTCGGGACTTCCGGTCACCAATACTCGTTACGGAGCAAGTATTGATGACATACACATCAGCGTTTTCATTTTCTTTTGCCACCTTATATCCGTTTCTGATAAACAGACTTCGCATGGCATCACTGTCATACTGGTTAACCTTACAGCCAAGAGTGATAAAAGATACTTTTTTCCCGTTTGATTCTATAATTTCTTTTTCCATTTTTTCATTATACCATGAGTATCACAGGAAACAGACTGCGCGGAATTATTTCCACGTAAAAACTGCCTCGGCATTACCGAAGCAACAATAAAAACAAGATTTATATTCTTTTATATGTGTTTATCAAAATCCTTGAAGGGATAGATTTTATCGGACGTGATAATGCGATTATGTGTTATCACGTTTTATATTATTCCGCGCAAAAACATTGAATTATTTTCAAAATCAGGGTCAAATTTGGGGTCAAGATTGGGGTCAAATATCATAAATTTTTCCAGTTTTACAATCATTCAATTCTTGCCACATCTTATCTATCACTTTGCCCGCATTAAGTCTGTTACATAGTAAAACAATCCCCGTTTTTGCTCTGGGGAGCATTTCTCACATTAGGTAACTTTCTTTTGATAAATTATCCATGGATGAAATTTCATCATCTAAAAAACGCTCGTTAGGCTCTATTTTTCTTGATGTCTAAATAATTGTCAGGGGCTTGGCGACCGTTGCACTCTTGTTTCGGTTATTGGAAGTACCTGTGAAAGCAAAACGAAAAAGACTACTAAGCAGTAGTCTTTCATTACATCATTATTATTTTTACATCTTCCATGGATTCTTGTTTCTGTTCATCGTATATATGTCCGTATAAATCGGCGGTCATTGAATAACTGGCATGTCCCATTATCTCTTTTAATACGTTTAAAGGCATACCCTTTTTCACAGCCATACTTGCAAAAGTGCTTCTAAATGCATGTGCCGTAAAAGGTTTTATTTCTATTTCTTCTATCCTTTTTAGTATTCTTTTTATGGAATTATTTATGGTCTTTGCATATATGATTCCCTGCATTTCTGCGTTAAATACCGTATCATTCAGTTTTATTATCCTTTTGCCTGTCCACATGCTAATAAAATTTCTTTGTTTTGATAAAATGTCTCTTATCTCCACATTTAAAGGAATATCACGCTTCGACTTTTGGGTTTTTGGCGTAGTTCCTATTATACTTTTGCCATTCTGATTAACTGTGACAGTTTTAGTAATATGTATAACATTGTTTTTATAATCAATATCACTCCAATATAACGCCCCTAATTCTCCCGCTCTCATTCCCGTTGCAAGCAATAAACATATTGCATTGTAATTCCAATCCGTTTGAGCATACTTTAAAAATAATTTCAATTCTTCCTCTGTTAGCGCTCTATGTATAGTCTCTCTGGCCACTCTTTCATTACTTTTCTTTTTTATTTTGGGTAAATATTCAGCTGCATTTACAATTGTAATCCCATCTATTACCGCCGATTCTAATAATTGTTTGATAATATTTATGGCTTTTTTAGTGGTAGCCGTAGTATATTGTTGCCCTAACTTTGATTGAAAACTTACTAATTCCCGCCGCTCTAAATCTTGTATCTTGCGTGTTCCCATAACTGGGGCTATTTGATTCTTATAAATTATTTTATACAAGTGGACGGTGGTTGCCTTTACTTCCTGCTCTTTCTGTATAATCCACTCGTTAAAGTATTGGTTCACTGTAACATTTTGATTCTTTACATATCGATGTTCGGCTATTTCTTTCCGACGGATAAACTCTTTTTCTATACACTCCTTGCAGGAATGCCCAAAAACAGAATATCGTTTCCTATCTATCGTAAATCGTTTTTCATATCGTCCGTCTTTACGAAAATGCACGCCAACATATCGCTTGGACATAGTCCCATCCCTTCTTCATAAATCAAGTCTATCAATCTATAAAGCTCTTTTATTATCTGCCACTGGTAATCCATTCAAAATCGCCCCAATTCTGGCAGCCATTATTTCTCTCACTTTTTTAGATGGATTATAAACTACACCTTCAAAAATAAACCTTTCATTTTCTATTACATCATATAAATCTATGCCACTCTGTACTCCATATCCGCCTTTAAGTAAAACAGATATATCAATCAAAAAATCTCTTCCCATTCTTAATCATCCTTCCTTTACAGAAACTAACGCTATTAATGACTATAACTTGGCTCCTTCTACAGTATTAGATAAACAGAAATACCTTTGCAAATAAATTTTTCATAATGTAAACCTTCTTTATTACTTCCGATAACGCCATATTATCGGAAGTAAACAATTTCCGGCGGGTCAAATTTGGAGAAAACAGGGCTTTTTAATCAATATTTTTGCAAAGAAAATACAGTATTATGCATATTCTCCCATAAAAGTATCTGTTTCTAAACAAAATCACCGAACAAAATATAACATTATCCCCTGCATAATTCCCCATTCCCGCTTTTTTGGTTACTGCATATAAAACTTTTCTATCTGAAAATTGAATAAAGTTAGTTATTGGAGGACTATAAGATTACAGCCCTCCAACATTTAAACACGATTTACTCTTGCTTTATCGGATTTTCTAAATCGATAGTATCTAATAGATTCTCCAAAGACTCAAGCTCTTTTTCTAACAGCTGGATAATTCTATGTTCTAATTTGCTAAACCGTCTCACCTCATAGCGGTTATGGCCTAAACTCACCACCAACGGCTCCTTATTTCCGCCGCCCAAAATATCAACCAAAATATCTTTTTTGAAGATCACATCATCCATAAATTCCTCTGTGACTCTTACCTTTTCATTATTCATTTTTTTGTTATTCATTGCATACTCTCCTTTTTAATCGACATCTCTACCTGTGTAGATTTTCAGAATGTACCGCCGGAAATTTCTTCATGCTTTACAAGCGGCGTATATGCGCCTGTTCTCCATTCCCATAAAGGGCAATGATAACATGTGCACTTTGTAACAGCGTATAACTCATAGCCCACACAATCTACACAATGTAGATGTATCGCATTAGCACGTCTCAACCTGTCACGTTTCCTTAACTGTACAATTTTCTCTTTCCAGTCCGTATTATCCATATTAAATTCTCCTACATCCGCTCTGGGGAGCGTTTTTCACACCTTGCGGATTTCTTTTGATAAATTACACATGGATGAAATTTCATCATCTAAAAAAACGCAAATTTTTAATCACCTGTTTTAGGAATCATAAATAGAGATTTCATTCATAGAATACTTCCTCTTGTCGATCAGAATTTACCTCTCCCATGGCATATATGTATATGTATGGCTATTTAGCCAGTGTATAGCTATTTTCTAATAAAACTCCCGTGCGTCCGATGAATATTAGTCAAACAGCCATTTTTGCACACTGGCTGTTTAGCCATGTATTAAGACTGAAAAATGGTCAAAATCGACTCACAACATGGCTATTTAGCCAGTAGTAACATGGCTATTTAGCCAGTGTATTTTCTAATTTGTACGCTTGCCATTCAGAAGACATTTGATAGACAGATTTAATTCTTCGATTTTTTCCATTTGAGATACAACGAATTAATCCGACTTCTTGCAGCTTTGCCATATCCCGCCGGAAGGTACTTTCACTTTTTACCTTGTACAGCCCATCATTACAGGCTGTGGAAAAGGTCAGAAAGAAAGTATCATCTCTGCATACCTGATCTACGCTTGGATATATTTTCCGTGGAGTCATTACTGCCTTTAACTGCTGCATGCACAAAAGATACAAGGATTTTTGCTTGCCGCTTAAACAGCGAAATGCTTCTGAATGGGTCAGTGTATTAGACAACATATTAAACCCGTCATCTTTTCGGGAGCTTTGCCACGGCGGAAATGGCTTTCTCGCCTTACCACCCATATTAAGCTCTTTCTTTCATATACCGCCTGAATACCCGCAAGGTTATTGACTGGCTTTTGATACGCCGTTCAAATGAGGCAAGCTGGCTCTGTATCTCAACATCATTAGCCGGCATAAAATATCCCCCTTTCCCTTCCATCCTGGAGCAAATCAATACACCGGACTTTCTTTCATCTTCTACCGCTTTTGTGATTTCCCGTATTGTCTTGCCTGTTAGAATGCAAAGCTCTGTTATTGTCAGGGCATTTTCTATGCCCACAGCATTATGCTCTTTTAAAACAGCCTCTATCATTTTTCATCACGCCCCATTCTGTCCAATGCCCTATCAATGACTGACTTATCATAAAGGACACGCCGTCCTATATGTACATCAGCTTTGATAGATTTCCCCCATTCAATGGCTTTATTTCTGCCTAAACTAAGGTAGTCCTGTAACTCGCTTAAACTCAATAATCTTGCTTTTGTCTCATTTGTCATACAATTTTTCTCCTATCTTTTTGATGAACATTTAAACTCTTAAGAGCCTTTTGTTGACGTCTGAACACATTATGAGCTAAAATATTCATATCATAAATTAATATTTTTAAACTGGTTTTTTGCAAATAAAAAAGTTAACCAATAAATTTATAAGCCATTTAGTGAATTTATTAGTGAAGAAATTTCATTTTATGAATTAATTTTGTTCCGCGATATGTGAGGTACCACCATGAAGACAATAAAAGAAATCAATATTCCAGAAATCGATATTTCAGAAATTGACGCAAAAAGTAAGGAGATAGAAGAAAACATCAACTATGATGAAGTCCGCGATAGAATAAGACAGGTACTTGATAAAATCACGGATAAAAAAAATAGAGGGAAAAAGGTTAGTCAAGATACTATCGGCAAATATCTTTTTCCACACTTAGGAGCCGATAGCAGTACACAATCCACCATGTCTCGCTTTGTCAATGGTAATAAAAAAACTAAAAACCCCTCTGATAATTGCCCCGATATAAAGGCTTTAACACGCTTATCACAATTGACAGGTATTTCTACCGACTGGTTTTTATATGGAGAAAATTCCAGCGGAATAAACAACAAGAAAAAAACCTTGCGTGATTATGCAAGGTTAATGTTTATTGATATGAAAAATGATTACTACTGTGGAATGTCCCACAGACAACTTACCATTCAACATCAATTCTTCTCCAACAATAAGGATTGATATTCCATTACGTGTTAGCTTAATAAATGACACATTCGATAATGGCCCCGTAAATTGCAAACTTATAGGTCAAGAGACCGCTTCAAGCGATTTATTAAAGGCTGTATACCAAATTATCGGTATCTATGCGTCAATGGAAAATATGCATAATAATCTCCACCAATCCACCTATAATGCGCTTCGTAGCGCTATTACCTCAATCATTCAATTAGTCCCTGCCCGCCCCGTCACGGACTGGGGCGGTGTAACCTATCTTGACGACTACATAGCCGAAATAGATATGAAAAAATAAAAGATAAATATTAATTGTGGTCAAAATTGGGGTCAAATAAGGTTGAAAGATAAAAATTCTCTGCATTTGTCGAACATATTGGATATCATCGAATTACCGAAGCAGAAAGCGATTTTGGTTTATATCATACTGTGAAGAATATCTGAGGCAATGGCAAGAGCGGATAAAGTCTTCGCATCAGTGATCTTCCCCTCATGAACCATTTGAAATACTTCTTTAAGCGGTATTTTTACAATATCCAAATATTCTCCATCATCCAAATGCTGATGTGTGTAAACCAGATGATCCGCTATATACAGATAAATCTTTTCGTTGCAGAATCCCGGAGTTGTATAAATAATTCCTATCTTACGAAGTGTTCCAATACACCCCGTTTCTTCCTCCAGTTCACGAACCGCACAGACACCGGGATCTTCACCACGGGCAAGCTTGCCTGCAGGAATTTCAAGCAATGCCTGCTTGATCGGATAGCGGTACTGTTTTACAAAAAGAATTTCCCTGTCTTCTGTCACAGGAATAATCGCCGCAGCACCGGGATGTTCCACAATCTCCCGTCGATAAGTTTCTCCGGCAATATCCACTTTATCGTAGTACACATGAAGAAGCTTTCCTTCATACATCATTCGATGATCAATGGTTTTTTCTTTTTCAATACTCATTGCACACCTGTACTTCCCATACCGCCGATACGCTTACCTTCTGTATGATCATCATCCGTTAAAAGGTATTTCATAAACAGCCCCTGGGCAATCCGATCCCCTTTAGAAATATGGAAAGCTTTTCGGGAAGAATTATATAAAGCACACATAATATGCCCTTCATTATCTTCATTCCCATAGTAGTCCGCATCAATAATACCAGTGCTGTTTGCAAGCATAATGCCATGTTTAACGGCCATGCTGGATCTGATATAGACCGCCAGATACTCATCAGATTCCATGTATGCTTTGAGTCCTGTCGGAATCACCTTTATTTCTCCCGGCAGCACCTCTGTTTCCACAGCACTTTCTATATCATATCCGGCACTCATGGCAGTTTTACGCCGCGGAAGGGAAATACCTGCATCTTTCCAAGTACTGACTATCTCAAAGCCCCTTTTCCCCTCCATTTATTTCTTCTCCTGGAGCAAGGCCTTGCGGGAAAGATTAATACGGCCCTTGTCATCAATTTCAGTAACCTTGACCATAATCTCATCCCCTTCATGAACTACATCTTCCGGCTTTTCTACACGCCGCGTCGCCAGTTGGGATACATGAACCATCCCCTCTTTACCCGGCAGGATTTCCACAAATACCCCAAACTTCATAAGTCGTGTCACTTTACCAAGATAAGTTTCACCCACCTGCACCTCATGAGTCAATTCTTCCACCCACTTCTTTGCCCGCTGTGCGGCTTCTTCGTCAGGTGTCGCGATGTATACATGACCATCTTCTTCGACGTCCATCTTTACACCGGTCTCGCTGATGATTTTATTGATTATCTTTCCTCCGCTTCCGATAACATCGCGAATTCTATCCACCGGAATCGTCAATGTAATAATCTTCGGCGCATAAGGCGACAGATGTTCAGCCGGTTTATCGATGCATTCGGCCATCTTTCCAAGAATAAACATACGGCCCTTCTGCGCCTGCTGAAGAGCCGCAAGCAGAATTTCACGGGAAAGCCCATGGATTTTGATATCCATCTGGATCGCTGTGATTCCTTTCGCCGTTCCTGCCACTTTGAAATCCATATCACCAAGCGCATCTTCCATTCCCTGTATATCGGTAAGAACAGTGAAATGTTCACCTTCATTAACTAATCCCATAGCAATACCCGCTACCGGAGCCTTAATCGGAACACCTGCATTCATCAGAGACATAGTGCTCCCGCAGACAGATGCCTGGGAAGAAGAGCCATTAGATTCCAGTATTTCAGAAACCACGCGGATAGCGTAAGGGAATTCTTCTACTGTCGGAATAACAGGAATAAGCGCTCTTTCTGCCAGCGCGCCATGACCGATCTCACGCCGTCCCGGCCCTCTGGAACTCTTTGTTTCACCGACAGAATAGGACGGGAAATTGTACTGGTGAATATATCTCTTTTCTGTTTCCTGGGTCAGATCATCAATGATCTGTGTTTCCGACATAGGTGCCAACGTAGTAATGGTAAGCGCCTGTGTCTGTCCGCGGGTAAACAGGGCAGAACCGTGGACGCGTGGAAGAAGGCCGACTTCACAGCTGATAGGGCGGATTTCATCCAATGCACGTCCATCAGGACGAATCTTATCAACAGAAATCATATGACGGACAATTTCTTTGGTAAGATGATTCAGGCATTCCGCAATATCGGAACCATTTTCGGGATAAATTTCTTTGAAATGGGCTTCCGCTTCTTTTCTTACTTCTTCCATATGGGCTTCACGAGTCAGCTTATCCGGATTAAAAATCGCTTCTTTAAGCGGTCTTTCAGCATAGGCATAAATAGCAGTCTTAATCTCTTCCGGAATTTCCGGGAAGATCAATGTACGCTTCGGCTTGCCTACTTCTTCAATAATCTTCTTTTGGAATGCCACCAGTTCTTTGATGGTTTCATGTCCAAACATAATAGCGTCAAGGACATCTTCTTCCGGCGCCTCCTGTGCGCCGCCTTCTACCATCAGAATAGCTGTTTCAGAACCTGCAACAGTAATATTCAAAGTGGATACTTTGAGCTGCTCCTGCGTCGGATTGATGACAAACTGCCCGTCAATACGGCCCACACGGACACCCGCAATCGGTCCGTCCCATGGGATATCGGAAATCCCCAAAGAAGCAGATGCGCCAAGCATTCCGCAAAGTTCAGGCGCATTATCATAATCTACAGAAAGAACTGTTGCCATCACATGTATATCATTGCGGCACCTCTTATCAAATAAAGGACGGATCGGGCGGTCAATCAGTCGGGCATTCAGAATCGCTGAATTCCCTGGACGGCCTTCACGCCGAAGAAATCCTCCCGGCATTTTGCCTACGGCATACATTTTTTCCTCGTAATCAACAGTCAGCGGGAAAAAATCCATTCCCTCTCTTGCTTCTTTGCTTGCGGTAGAAGTTACAAGAACCACGGTTTCACCGTACCTGACCAAAACTGCACCACTTGCCTGCTTTGCCATTTTTCCTGTTTCAACAATCAGCGGACGGCCGGCAAGTTCCATACGAAAGGATTTCTCCATTCCCTTTCCTCCTTATAATATCTAATCTTTTTAAATATGTACCGTATTATTATATGCTTAATAAGATTCTAAATCAAATAAATTTTCTTTCTGTACTCCGCACACAGTCGAAAGTCCCATAAAAAAACGACAGCAGAATTTTCTACTGTCATTTCCTTTTCTTTTCACCTTATTTCAGGCGCAGACCCAGTTTTTCACCAAGCATTCTGTATCTTTCAATATCACTGCGGCGAAGGTAATCAAGCATGTTTCTGCGCTGCCCGACCAGTTTCAGCAATCCGCGGCGGGAATGATGGTCTTTCTTGTGTTCTTTCAGGTGTTCAGTGAGAAGAGCGATTCTCTTGGAGAGGATAGCGATCTGCACCTCCGGAGATCCTGTATCGCCTTCATGTACCGCATACTGTGCAATAATTTCTTTTTTCTGTTCTGCTGTAAGCATAATTAAGCCTCCTGTAAATAAATTGCCGCATCTAAGTGATTCGTCGGAGTATCGAAATCCCGGGATGCAGTTCATACCTTAGCCATTATACACAGAGTGCATATATTTTTCAAGTCCTATCCTAGAATAACCTTATCACTCAATGCATCTGCATTTTCCTCAAACTTTTTGAGGAGCACTTCAATTGTCAGTTCCCGTTTTTCCTCTTCTGCATAATCGGCAATAATTCGTCCGCTATTCATCATAATCAGACGATTTCCGTATCTTAAAGCATCACGCATATTATGGGTAATCATCAAAGTTGTTAAATGCTGCTCACTGACAATTTCATCCGTAATTTTCAAAACCTTATCCGCAGTTTTAGGATCTAAAGCAGCCGTCGGTTCATCAAGGAGAAGAATATCCGGCTTTTTCAGTGTCGCCATCAACAGTGTCACTGCTTGGCGCTGCCCCCCTGAAAGAAGATCAATTCTTGTTCTCAAACGATCTTCAAGTCCTAAATCAAGGCGGGCTACCATTTCTCTATATTTTTCGTGATCACCATCAGAAAAAGCCCATTTCAATCGACGGCTTTCTCCACGACGGGAAGCTAAAAGAAGATTTTCCTCCAACTGCATTCCGCCTGCAGTCCCTTTCATAGGATCTTGAAACACACGTCCAATAAATTTGGCACGCCTGAATTCACTCATCCGTGTTACATCTGCACCGTTTAACTCAATTGTTCCTTCATCAGGAATATGAACTCCGGAAACAGCATTCAGAAGGGTACTTTTCCCCGCACCATTACCACCGATGACAGTGCAAAAATCCCCATCATTCAAAGTCAGTGATAAATCAATCAATGCTTTCTTTTCATTAGGTGTTCCCCGAAAAAAAGTCTTGCTGATATGTGAAATTTTTAACATAATCAGCCTGCCTTTCCCAGATTGGCTTTCGCCTTAATCAAAGGCGTCGCCAACGCAAACATAACAATAATTGCAGTAAACAGCTTCAAATCATTCGGCGGCATCCCCAAATGAAGTACTGCAGCAATAACGATCCTATAAATTATCGAACCAAGAACAACCGCCATCAGAGAAGACGAAAAACTGTCTGATCCGAGAATAACCTCGCCAATAATCACGGAGGCCAAGCCGATCACGATAGTACCAATACCCATTCCCACATCAGCAAAACCATTATTCTGGGCTACTACAGCACCACATAATCCAATCAGAGCATTGCTTAGACAAAGCCCCAATATAATCATAGAATCTGTATTTACCCCTTGGGCACGAACCATTTGTGGATTGTATCCTGTCGCGCGAATGCACATGCCCAATTCAGTACCGAAAAACCAATAGATAAAGGCACTGATAATTACCATAAAAACAAAAGGGACGATAAATGCACTGACAGAAGGTTCCGTATGGAAAAATTTACCGGTAACAGAAAATACTGTATCTGCCCGAAGCAGAGAAATATTTGCTTTCCCCATCACATGGAGGTTAATAGAATACAGGGCAATCATTGTCAGGATTCCGGAAAGAATTGCCGGAATTTTTAATTTCGTATATAAAACACCTGTGATAACTCCTGCTGCGGCACCGCAGATCATAGCACTAAGAATCCCCCAGCCGGGATTTACATTTGAAGAAATAAGTGAAGCGGCAACAGCTCCTCCGAGAGGAAAGCTGCCTTCACAAGTCATGTCCGGTACGTCAAGAACACGGAAAGATAAAAAGACTCCAATTGCCAGCATAGACCACATAAGTCCCTGGGCAACTGTAGATATAAATAGATCAAACATCAATTTCACCCCGCAAAACAGGCTACGGTCTTGCCGCCTGCCCGTCATACAAATATAATTTTCTTGCTTTCTGCCACACGTCGTAAGGCAGTTCTTTCTTCAATGTTTTTGCTACAGACATGTTCACGATCCAATCAGGATCGATCTGCTTGGTAATACCGATTTCATAAGGTTTCTTTTTCCCATCCAGCAATTCTGAAGCAATCCGGCCGCCACTGAATCCCATACGATAATACTCTGCAGATACAGAAAGCAAGGCTCCTCTCCTGACCATCTCCGCATTTTCTCCAATAACCGGAATACCAAGTTTCATCAAATGCTTCACGATCTCATCAAAAGACTTTAGAACGGTTTCATCTGCAGGAATATATACCGCATCTACGTGTCCGCTAAACTTTTCTATCTGACTGATGGGATCCTCTTTTTCATCAAAAGCCACTTCATAAATATGAATCCCCTTTTTTTCACTTGCATCTCGAAGCAGATTCAGTTGGATCACAGCCCCTTCATCTTTCGGATTAAAAATAATTCCAACGGTTTGAAGGGAAAGCACCTTTGCCGCCATACGTATTTGGTTCAGTACTGCAGGCATATCACTAATTCCCGTCAGATTATAACTATTATCAAAAAAATTATTACTTTCCGGTGGAAGCATTCCCACACCTACAATGGGAACAGACTTTGTTTCAAGGACACAAGCTTTCGTCGCATCAGTTCCCACTGTAATAATCAAATCTTTTTTATCTTTGACGAAATTTTTAGCCTGGGCATCAAGTTTTTTCTCATCACCATCAGCAGAAAAAACGTCAATCCGGATATTATCTTTTTCCCGATACCCCCTCGATGCCAAAGCCGCTTTTATTCCGGCAACCATTTTTCCCTGTTCCGGTAAAGAATCACTCTGCAGGATTCCGATATAATAAAATCCTTTTTGTGGAATAAGCCTGATTTGTTTTTTTAATGCTGCTGAATGGTCATCAATGACAGATGCCATTACGATTACAGCGCAAACTGCAATCAGCAACAGCATCCACCAGTTCCGCCTTATTGCGGTCATTTACCGATTCCTTTCTCCAAAAACTACAAGAGTTCCGCCCGATCAAGAACTGACTTTGGAATCTGTATTCCTAAATTTTCCATTTCTGCTTTATTGATATACAGCTTGGAGTTAGCTGCGCCTTCTACAGGGAAATCCTTTATCTGCTTTTTCCCTTCAAGGATATCTGCGGCCATTTGACCTGCTCGCTTTCCAATATCATAGAAACTAATTGATTCCGAAGCCAAAACCCCAGACTTTACATGCCCCACTTCAGCACCAAAAACAGGAATTTTTTCTTTATTGGCTACGGACATCAATGTTGGAATAGACGATGCAATAATATTATCAGTCGGAATAAAAATAGCTTCTACGTTGCCCCCCAGGAAACCTTCCGCCACCTGCTGCACATCATTAACCGAATTTACTGTCAGTTCCGCCACATCAATCCCCAACGGTACACATACTTCTTTCAATCTTTTTGCCTGCACAACAGAATTGATTTCGCTGGAATTGTAAATAATCCCGATTCTTTTAACATTCGGAATAATCTCACGAATCAAAGAAACCTGCTTCTCCAAGGGACCGCGGTCATGAGTACCGGTCACATTAGCATCAGGCATCTTTTCCGATTTCATAAGCTTCGCATTTTCATAATCAGCAATAGCCGTACAAATAATCGGGATTTGATTTGTGGCATTCGCCATAGCCTGCGCAGCCGGCGTAGAAATAGCGCAAATCAAATTATAATTCCCTGACACGAATCGATTGGCAATAGAACGTAAATTAGACTGATCTCCCTGTGCATTCTGCTGGTCAATTTCAATCTTGTCCTTTAGTCCCCTCGCAGCCAAAGCATCGACAAATCCCCTATTTGATTCGTCAAGTGCCGGATGCTGTACAATTTGTACAACTCCTATTTTCATTTTTCCGTTGCTGCCCGTGCCGGATGAATTTCCACATCCCGCCAAAACTCCTACGGCTAAAACTCCTGCAATACCTACTGCTGCTGCTTTTCTCCACTTTTTTCCTACCATTCTACTCATCCTCCTATACTTTCTACCTTATCATAGGCAGAATTAATTGCCATATATTGTAGCACACTTTTTCATGAAATGCTTAAAGGAATCCTTTTTTAATGTCTTCTATCCATTATGCATAAAAAATACACCCCATTGAACATGGAATGTATTTTTGTGAAGAATTATTCTTCTGTCTTTGCTTGAATAACTGATCTTCCTTTATAGAAACCACATACCGGACAAACATGATGCGGCAATTTCATTGCATGGCACTGTGGACATTCTACCAGACCCGGAACGGTCAGCTTCCAATTGGCACGTCTTTTATCCCGACGAGATTTGGAATGTTTACTCTTTGGACTTGGCATTTCTTGCACCTCCTTACCGATCGGACCTTTTGCTGTCTTGTATGCTGTGTATCGACAACATCAAATAATATTCAACTTCATCATTATACGGGGCAGCTTTGTGTTTGTCAATAAGTTTCATTGCGAATCAAAAAATGGGAACCCTCAATTTCTTCATTTTTTTACTTCCGGTTTTAAAAGCACTTTCTCAAGAGATATTACTTCAATATCTCTTTTAAAATTTCGATAAATCATCTCTTTCCCTATCAATAAATCCTTCCACCAACATTCGTTTTTCGTCCTTCTTCATCCTGAAAAACCGGAAAACATTTTCTGCTGCCGTTTTATTCATCCCTTTCACACGGGTAAGTTCCTCCACTGTCGCATTCCGCATTTCATCAAGCGAACGGAAAGCATGCCACAGTGCATTTCTACGCTGTGGTCCGATTCCCGCAATATGATCCAATATGGATTCCGTATTCCTTTTTGACGTCCACTTTCTATGATAAGCGATAACAAAACGATGGGCTTCATCACGAATAAATTGCAGGAGCTGCAGCGCCGGTTCGTGCGGATCAATGATAATCGGATCCGTCTGCCCTTCCACATAGATTTCTTCCATACGCTTGGCAAGGCCAATGACCGGTGTATCAATTCCACAGCTTCGGATCACCGGAAGCGCAGCATCCAGCTGGCCTTTGCCGCCGTCAAGAACAATCAAATCCGGTCTTGGCCACTTGGTTTCTATACCATATCTCCGTGCCATAACTTCTGCCATAGACTTGAAATCATCGGGCGTCCCCTGAGTCGACTGCAGTTTGAATCTGCGGTATTCCTTTTTATTGGGGCGCCCGCTTTCGAATACAACCATGGATCCTGTAGTTTCCGCCCCCTGATTATGAGAAATATCAAAACATTCTATCCGTTCAGGCAGCTTTGGCAAATGGAGCAGTTCTTTCAATTTATTCACAGCGCCTTGTTCACGGGCATCCTGATATTCCCATTGTAATTTTTTATCCGCCAAGTATTTCGCAGCGTTAGACTGCGCCATGTCTTTCAATCTGCGCTTAAATCCACGTTCAGGAACATATATTTTGACATCACCGTTGCGAAGTTTTGACAGCCACGCAGTTAAAAGCAATGATTCCTGCGGCAAAATCGGCAGTATGATTTCCTTCGGTACAGAAGATGGATTCGCACCGTAAAAATTTTTAATAAATGCCGCGATAATATCCTCATCCGTTTCATGAAGACTGTCGGGAATACTGAGATTTTCTTTCCCCACCATTTTCCCGTAACGTATATAAAAAATTTCCAAACCGGCGTGTTCATCAAGACGTGACATCCCCACCACATCAAAATCACCCTCTTTGGAAACGATATTTTGCCTCTGCTGCACACTCTGTACAGCATGAAGCTGATCCCTGAGCACCGCCGCACGTTCAAAATTCATTTCTTCCGATGCCGACTCCATATCTTTTTGCAGTGCCTTTACAAGCTCCGTATTTTTCCCTTCAAATAAATCACAGGTTTTTACTACATACTCATGGTATTGCTCTTCTGTGCAGTGATTCCAGCAAGGAGCACAGCACAGATTCATATGGTATTGAAGGCATGGACGGCTGACCTTCATACTCCGGCAGGTCCTAATCGGATACAGCCTGCGGATAAGGCTCAACGTTTTTCGCAGACTCCCTACATCAGTAAAAGGGCCGAAATATTTAGCACCATCATCTCTTCTGATATTTCTTGTCACAAGAATACGCGGCCATTTTTCATTAACCGTGATTTTCACATAGGGATAAGATTTATCATCACGGAGGGAAATATTGTACTTCGGGTGCAGTTCTTTAATCAGATTGCATTCCAAAATAAGAGCTTCCATCTCTGTTGCCGTCATGGTGATATCCAAATCCGCTACATGACGGATCATGGCGGCCACTTTAGGAGAGCGGTTCTTATCTTCCCTCACATAGGAACGAACTCTGTTTTTTAAATTGACGGCCTTCCCTACATAAATAACGCGTCCGTCTTTATCTTTCCAACGATATACGCCGGGAGAATCAGGCAACGCATCTACTTTTGCCCGTATTAATGTATTAATCGTCTCCATGATGTTCCTTCATCAATTTCCTGGTCCGTTCTATAACAGGTTTTAAGTACTGCCCCGTATAGGAGCGTTTGACTTTGCAGATTTCCTCAGGAGTACCAAAAGCTACTACTTCTCCGCCCTTATCTCCCCCTTCGGGCCCCAAATCGATAATATAGTCCGCCACTTTAACCACATCAAGGTTGTGCTCAATAACGACTACCGTATTTCCCTGATCTACCAGCTTCTGTAAAATCACCAGTAATTTTCGAATATCTTCACTGTGAAGTCCTGTGGTCGGTTCATCAAGGATATACAGTGTATCTCCCGTATCTCTCCTCATGAGTTCCGTCGCCAGTTTCACACGCTGCGCTTCACCGCCGGACATGGTTGTAGCAGGCTGTCCCAGATGAATATATCCGAGTCCCACTTCCTGCAAAGTCTGCAGTTTACGCAAAATCTTATCATGATTCTCAAAAAACGGAATCGCCTCATCCACCGTCATATTAAGTACATCAGAAATATTTTTCCCTTTATAACGGACTTCCAATGTCTCTCTGTTATATCTTGCACCATGGCACACTTCACAAGGTACATAGACATCTGAAAGGAACTGCATTTCAATTTTTATAATACCGTCACCGTGGCAGGCTTCGCATCGTCCGCCTTTTACATTGAAACTAAACCGCCCCGGCTTATATCCACGCATTTTTGCTTCCGAAGTCTGGCTGAACAGTTCACGGATATCACTGAAAAGGCTTGTATAGGTCGCCGCATTGGAACGGGGCGTTCTCCCGATAGGCTGCTGATCTATATTAACGATCTTATCCACATATTCCGCGCCTTCAATCGCTTCAAAAGCGGCATTTCCATAAGAAGTACGATTTTTTATATTAGATAATCCCTGATACAAAATCTCATTAATCAGAGTGCTTTTTCCTGACCCCGATTCTCCTGTCACTACGGAAAACGCCCCTAAAGGAATTCTTACATCAATATGTTTCAGATTATGTTCCGATGCACCTTTAATTATAAGGGACATCCCGTTCCCGGTGCGTCTTTTGGGCGGCAAAGGAATATATCGGCTGCCTTTCAGATATTGCCCGGTTAAAGAATCTTTTACTGCCTCCACCTGTTCAAGCGTTCCTTCCGCCACTACACGGCCGCCCTGTTCGCCAGCGCCCGGACCGATATCCACAATCCAGTCGGCTGCACGGATGGTATCTTCATCATGCTCCACAACAATCAGCGTATTGCCCAGATCCCGCATCCCTTTCAGTGTATCCAGTAATTTATCATTATCCCTCTGATGGAGGCCAATCGAAGGTTCGTCGAGAATATACAGAACGCCTACAAGGCCGGATCCGATCTGTGTTGCCAGCCTGATCCGCTGTGCTTCCCCGCCGGAAAGTGTAGTCGCCGTACGGGATAAAGTAAGATAATCCAATCCCACATTGATTAAAAAGGTAAGACGGTTATGAATCTCATGAAGAATCTGTTCCGCAATGATTTTTTCCTTTTCCGTCAGATCAAGATTATCAAAAAATGGTAAAAGATCCGATACGGCCATATCGGAAATTTCCGCTATATTTTTATTACCTACGCGAAAAGCAAGGCTTTCTGGACGAAGACGGGCCCCGTGGCAAACAGGACACGGCTTTTCAATCAGAAAATTGGAGAGCGTTTCTTTCATCTTGTCTGTCCACGCCTCCTCATATCTCCTTTTTGTCATAGGAATGATTCCTTCAAAAGCGCGGTGGTATTCTTTGGTTTCCCCCTCCATGTTCGTATAACTGAACGCCAACAGGTCAGCACCTCCCTGCTGGAATTCCACTTTCGCTTTTTCCGGCAGATCATTATAACAGCAATCCATGGTAAGCTTGTAACCTTCAAGAAAGGCGTCAAGTTGTCTGTAAAGCCAGGTATCCTTGTTATAAGGAAACGGTTTAATTGCCCCCAAACGGAAGGATATCTCCCGATTAGGGATAATCCTGTTAAAATCCGCCTCCAAAGAGGAACCAAGCCCCATGCACGCAGGACAGGCACCGAAAGGATTATTGAAAGAAAAAATCCGCGGCACCGGCTTCGGTAAAGAAATGCCACAATCAGGACAGGCAAAATGGGAACTGAAAATATGATCATTTCCATCCACTACAGCGGCAATCATCATACCGTCCCCCAATTTAAGCGCCGCTTCTACGGAATCGGTCAACCGCTTGGCGATCCCTTCCTTAATAATAATTCTGTCTATCACGACTTCAATAGTATGTTTTTTGTTTTTCTCAAGAACAATTTCATCGGAAAGAGAGTACAGTACATTGTCCGCACGCACACGTACATAACCTTCTTTCCGCAATTCTTCCAGAAGCTTCTTATGCGTTCCTTTTTGACTGACTGCCACAGGTCCAAGAATCATCAATTTAGTGCGTTCTCCCAAACCAATCAGGGCATCTACGATCTGATCCGTCGTCTGCCTCTCAATCGGTTTGCCGCAATGAGGGCAGAAGGCGCGGCTTGCATGGGCATAGAGCATACGGAGATAATCATGAATTTCCGTAACCGTTCCTACTGTAGAACGCGGATTGTGGCTTGTTGATTTCTGATCAATGGAAATAGCAGGGGATAAGCCTTCAATTTTATCAATATCCGGTTTATTCATCTGCCCTAAGAACTGTCGTGCGTAAGCGGAAAGCGATTCTACATATTTTCTTTGTCCCTCCGCATAAATTGTGTCAAAAGCAAGGGAAGATTTTCCTGATCCCGAAAGACCGCTGAATACAATCAATTTATTTCTCGGGAGTGTCAGATTGATATTTTTTAAATTATTCTGTCTTGCCCCTTGTATAACAATTCCTTTTTCCATAATTATCCTTCCGTTATCTCAGATTCTCTTTTTAAGAGGACGATTGATTCTCTTATTCTGGCTTTCCTGGCGCCTCAAAGCTGAATCCGCACGGGAACCGTACCGATCACTCCACTGCTGGCGAAGTCCGGCAAGCCGATCCCGCCACAAGGCAGCCTCTTCAAACTCCATCGCTTTTGCCGCCCGTTTCATGTTCCGCTCAGAATTCTTCATCCGATTATACAGTTCTTCATCAGACAAATTTTCAACGGATTGATCTCCACTTCCGTACGTTTCCGTACTTTCACTGATTTTAGTAAGTTCAATTAAATCCTTTACTTTTTTTCGGATTGTTTTCGGCACGATATGATGTTTTGTATTATAAGCTTCCTGAATTTTTCTTCTGCGGTTCGTTTCCTCGATCGCATACTTCATGGATTTTGTCATACGATCCGCATACATGATGACATGTCCATGAGCATTTCTCGCCGCACGGCCGATAACCTGTATCATGGATGTTTCATTACGCAAAAAACCCTCTTTATCGGCATCTAAAATGGCCACCAGAGAGACCTCCGGCATATCCAGCCCTTCACGAAGGAGATTTATTCCCACAAGCACATCAAACTCACCGGCACGGAGATCCCGGATAATCTCCGCCCGTTCAATTGTCGCCACATCGGAATGGAGATATCTGACTTTCACTCCTGCTTCATTTAAAAAGTCCGTTAAATCTTCCGCCATTTTCTTCGTCAACGTAGTAATCAAAACCCGTTCATTGACTGCTTCCCGTTTATGAATTTCTCCCAGCAAATCATCCATCTGTCCTTCGATAGGACGGACTTCTACGCTGGGGTCCAACAGGCCTGTAGGACGGATAATCTGCTCCGCCATATTCGTCTGCACACTCATTTCATAATGGCCCGGCGTAGCGGAAACATAAATGATCTGATTGATTCGGTCCGTAAATTCCTCAAAAGTCAGGGGACGGTTATCCAGCGCGCTTGGCAGACGGAACCCATAATCCACAAGCGTGTGTTTTCGCGACTGGTCTCCATTGTACATGGCATGAAGCTGAGGTACGGTAATATGGGATTCATCAATCATAATCATATAGTCATCAGGAAAATAATCAAGCAGTGTATATGGAGGGTCTCCCGGTCTGCGATCCGACATATGGCGCGAATAATTTTCGATACCTGAGCAATACCCCACTTCCTGCATCATCTCCAAATCATAATTTGTCCGCTGCATGAGACGCTGTGCTTCTAAAATACGATCCTGCTCCCGAAGTTCCTTCAGGCGCTCTTCCAACTCCACCTTAATTTTAGCAATGGCATTTTTTAACTTCCCGGAAGTTGTTACATAGTGGGATGCGGGAAATATTCCGATATGATCCCGTTCCGCCACTGTGGCACCTGTCAAAACATCAAATTCGTACAGGGATTCAATTTCATCACCAAACATTTCTATCCGCACTGCCGTATTATTGGAAGATGCAGGAAACACATCAATTGTATCACCTCTTACACGGAACGTATCGCGGGTAAAATTAAGATCATTCCGCAAATACTGCATATCTACCAAGCGCGAGAGAATTTGATCCCGCGTGATTTCTTCACCGGGCCGAAGTGACAATCCCAGTGTACTGTAATCCTCAGGATCTCCTAATCCGTAAATGCAGGAAACTGATGCCACGATAATAACATCACGCCTCTCAAAAAGAGCCATTGTCGCAGAATGGCGAAGACGATCAATCTCCTCGTTTCTTGAGGAATCTTTTTCTATATATGTATCCGTCTGCGGTATGTAGGATTCAGGCTGAAAATAATCATAGTAACTCACAAAATAATACACCGCGTTATCAGGAAAGAAATCCTTAAATTCACTGGCAGTCTGTGCCGCCAATGTTTTATTTGGGGAAATAATCAGTGTCGGACGCTGCATTTCTTCAATCACTTTTGCCATCGTGAAAGTTTTTCCCGTACCCGTAGCCCCCAGCAAAACCTGCGCCCAATGTCCATCTCTCAAACCGTCTGTCAGCGACTTCACTGCTTCAGGCTGATCCCCCATAGGCTGAAAAGGAGCTGCCAGCCTGAAAGGCGTCATCTTTCCCATATATTGTCTTTCAATTTTGGCATTTCCCATACAAATTCTCCTTTTAAACCCTATTCTTTACCATGATATAAAATGTATTTCCTATATCATTATATCGTTTTTTATCGATACTGTATATAAGAAAATGAAAACGGATGCCTGCCTGACACCCGTTTCTCGATTATTTTAAAAGATATTTCCTTATGAAATAGATTATTGCAACTGTGGCTAAAACAATAGCTCCATAGATAAAGAACAGCCACACCAATACCAATCCCAGCAGTATAAAAACGGCGATACCTAACCCTCCTAACAGTTTCTTCCACCATGGCAATTCATGAATATGAATCATATATATATGGATGAAAGAATCTTCTGCAGACCGTTCTTCCTGCTCCCCTTGCTCATTCAACGTCAGTCCGTCATAGTCATTCACATCATCTCTGGACATGACATGCGGTTCTTTCCTTACCTCGTTCTGATTGTTTTCACTCATAATTCAGATAATTTCTTGGCAAGAAGCTGATTAACCACCTGCGGATTGGCCTGTCCTTTTGTTGCTTTCATAATCTGCCCTACAAGAGCCCCCACAGCTTTCTTCTTCCCTGCCTTGAAGTCGGCAACAGCCTGGGGATGCTCGGCAATAACGGCTGCAACCAGCCCCTTCAATTCTCCTGTATCACTAATCTGGGTAAGACCTTTTACTCTGACGATTTCTTCCGCGCCACCGCCATCTTTCCACATATCCGCAAAGACCTTCTTTGCAATTTTACCGGAAATCGTCCCTTTACTAATCAACTTCAGCAATTCTGCCAAATTTTCAGCAGTAACAGGAGCCGCCGCGATTTCAATTCCATCAGTGGACAGCTGGCTCGCAAATTCTCCCATCAACCAGTTTACAGCGGCTTTGGGATCGGCCCCCGCCTTAACAACCGCTTCGAAATAATCCGACCGCCCCTTATCATTTGTCATCATAATCGCATCTTCAGAAGAAAGCCCGAAACATCTCATATATCTTTCTTTTCTTGCATCGGGAAGTTCAGGAAGCGTTTTCCGTATTTCTTCAATATACTCTTCGCTCACTGTAAACGGTACAAGATCCGGTTCTGGAAAATAGCGATAGTCATTGGCTTCTTCCTTGGAACGCATACTTTTGGTTATACCTTCTTTTTCATCCCATGTTCTTGTTTCCTGAATAATCTTCCCGCCTTCTTCCAAAAGTTCCGCCTGACGAAGCGCTTCATATTCAATAGCCCTTTCAACACCTCTGAAAGAGTTGATATTTTTAATTTCCGTCTTTGTCCCCAATTCTTTCTGGCCGATAGGACGAACTGAAACATTGGCATCACAACGGAGACTGCCTTCTTCCATACGGCAGTCGGAGATTTCCACATATTGGAGAATCGCACGCAATTTCTCCATGTAGGCCACTGCTTCTTTCGCAGAACGCATATCCGGTTCAGAAACGATTTCCAGCAGCGGTGTTCCCGTGCGGTTATAATCCACCAAAGAATAGTCAGAATCCGTAATGGAATTGCCATGATGCACCAGCTTGCCGGCATCCTCTTCCATATGGGCACGAGTAATGCGGATATGCTTCTTTTCCCCTTCTACTTCCACATCAAGGAATCCAGGACCACAAATCGGCAAATCAAATTGAGACGTCTGGAAATTTTTTGGCAGATCCGGATAATAATAATTTTTTCTGTCAAATTTACTGAATCGGGCAATTTCACAATTCAAAGCTAATCCCGCTCTTACACCGAATTCCAACACTTTTCTGTTTAAGACAGGAAGCACACCGGGAAGCCCAAGACATACAGGACATACATTTGTATTGGGATCTGCGCCAAAAGAAGTTTTACAGCCGCAGAAAATTTTTGTTTTTGTTCTCAACTCCGTGTGGACTTCAAGACCAATGACAACTTCGTATTTCATTCAAACTCTCCTTTCGGCGCTGTCTTCGTAAATTCAGGATGATCCTGTTCAAACGTATAGGCAGCCTGCAGAATCTTTTCTTCTCCAAGCGTCGGTCCGATAAGCTGCATACCAAGAGGCATCCCATCTTTAAATCCGACAGGAATGCTGATGGAGGGTGCGCCAATCAAATTAACCGGGACCGTACAGATATCTTCCATATACAGCGCCAGCGGATCCGAAAAAGCACCAAATTTGAAAGCAGTTCCTGATGCAGAAGGTGCTGCAAGAATATCACACCGCTCAAAAGCTTTTTCAAACTCCCGCTTCAAAAGAGTGCGGACTTTCAGCGCAGTCAGGTAGTATGCATCATAATAACCTGCAGAAAGCACATAGTTGCCAATCATGATGCGACGCTTGACTTCTTCGCCAAATCCCGTACTTCTGCTCTTAATATACATATCCACAATATCTTTTCCTGAAGCACGGTAACCAAATCCGACGCCGTCATAACGCGCCAGATTGGAACTTGCTTCCGCAGGAGCAATGATATAATACACATCTACACCGCTGGTAATATGGGGGATAGAAACATCCACGATTTCAGCTCCCTCTTTTTCATAATAAGCAAGGGCCGATTTAATTGCTTCTTTTGTTTCTTCCCCGATTCCTTCACCGAAGAATTCTCGGGACACACCGATACGAAATCCTTTTACATCTTTTATAAGAGCTTTCTTGTAATCCTTCTTTTCCATACGGATAGACGTGGAATCCCGATGGTCGTAACCCGCAATAGCATTTAAAACGATAGCTGCGTCAGTCACGTCCTTGGTCAACGGGCCGATCTGGTCCAGTGACGAAGCAAATGCCAAAAGCCCATAGCGGGAAACAAGACCATATGTTGGCTTAAGACCTACAATCCCGGTAAAAGAAGCAGGCTGCCGGATGGATCCGCCGGTATCAGAACCAAGAGTCCAAATTGCTTCATTAGCAGCTACTGCCGCCGCACTGCCGCCGGAGGAACCGCCGGGAACACTTTCCAAGTTCCAGGGGTTATGGGTAGGCCCGAAATAAGAACACTCCGTACTGCTCCCCATAGCAAATTCATCCATATTCAATTTACCGAGAGAAATATAGTCACAGCTTTCTAATTTTTCAATGACTGTAGCATTATAAGGAGCTATAAAATTCTCCAGCATTTTCGATGCAGCTGTACAGGGCTGTCCCTTAATGCACACATTATCTTTAATTGCCCCGGGAATCCCTGCCAGTTCAGAAATCCTTTCTCCTGAAGCAATTTTTTTATCTACTTCTGCCGCCCTCTCCAACGCCGTTTCATCGCTCATCGACAAAAATGCATGGATCTCCCCTTCCACAAGATTCCGATGGGCAATAATCTTTTTTGTTAATTCTACAGAAGATATATCTTTATTGACAAGTTTTTCATGAAGACCATGAATTGTATACTCCACCACTGTACCTCCTATATAATTTTAGGCACTTTAAAATAACCGCCTTCTTTTTCCGGCGCATTAAAAAGTGCTTCCTCATTTGATAAAGACTGATGCGGTTCATCTTCACGCATGACATTATACTGTTCTACCGCATGAGCCGTCGGTTCTACGCCATACGTATCATGTTGATTCAATTCTTCCATATGGGTGAGAATACTGTTCATAGATTCACGCATTTTTTCCAGATCTTCTGCACTGAACTCCAGACGGGAAAGAAGTGCTATTTTCCGCGCTTCCTCTATCGTGATTTTCATAGATCCACTCCCTTACTATTAATAACTATAAATACGCCATAATTATAACATACAAGTTCTGATACCGTTTATTCTTTTATTCCCACCCCCGCACGTTTCAGAAACTCTTGTTCATCTATCACCGGAATGCCCTTCGCTCTTGCTTTTTCCAACTTACTTCCTGCATCTTCCCCCGCCACAACGAGAGTAGTGGTATTCGTCACAGAACTTTGTGTCGTTCCCCCCAGACGCTTGATCAATTCTGATGCCTCACGCCTTCCCATAACTGCAAGTTTTCCTGTAAGTACAACAGATTCCCCGGAAAACATCCCGCTTTCCGATTCTTCTTTAATTTCCTCCATTAAGACGCCGGCATTTTTTAATTTATTAATCATTTCTATGTTTTTCTCATCATGAAAATAGTCATATAAACTTTTTGCCGTTATTTTACCGATCCCTTCCGTTTCTTCAATCGTTTCCACATCAGCAGCCATAATAGCATCTATCGTATGAAAATAATGAGCTGCCAGCTCACTGCCTTTTTCTCCAAGGAAACGTATCCCAAGACCGAAAAGCAATTTGGCAAGTCCTCGTTCTTTACTGGCACGAATAGCAGTAATTAGATTAGCTGCACTTTTTTCACCCATTCGCTCAATCTGCCGCAAATCATCTTCTTTTAACGCATAGAAATCCGCCGCATCCGCAACCAGCCGATATGCAAGCAAACTGTCTACCACCGCAGGGCCCAAGCCTTCTATGTCCATCGCATCACGAGAAGCGAAGTGAATGAGCTTTTCACGAACCACACCGCCACAGGCAGGATTTATACAACGGAATGCCGCTTCCGTATCGATCCTTCGTATGGGATTTCCACATACCGGACAATTTTCGGGCATCTCAAATTCCTTTTCACTGCCATTTCTCTTTTCTTTTAAGACAGCTGCTATTTCAGGAATAATTTCACCGGCTTTGTAAATGATAACGGTATCTCCTTCGCGAATATCTTTTTCCCGAATAAAATCCAGGTTATGAAGTGTTGCCCTTTTTACCGTTGTGCCGGCCAAGCGGACAGGTGTCAAATCAGCCGACGGTGTCAGTACGCCGGTCCGCCCCATAGAAACAACAATCTTTTCTATTTTTGTAACCGCTTCCTCCGGTGGATACTTATATGCTATAGCCCACTTCGGATCTTTCCCCGTAGCACCCAATAATTCCTGCTGCCGGAAATCATTTACTTTAATGACCATTCCGTCAGTATCATAGTCCAGTTCACGACGCTTCTTTTCCCATTCCCGGACTCCTGTGATAACTCCCTCTATGGAATCCCATTTTCGATAATGGGGATTTACACGGAAATGAAATTTCTTCAACTGCAGAAGCAGATCATCCTGTGAGGAAATATCCAATCCCTCTTCTGCCCCCAGCGCATAAGCAAAAAAATCCAGGTTCCGCGCAGCCGTTACTTTGGGATCCAATTGGCGAAGTGATCCTGCCGCTGCATTTCTGCAGTTAGCAAAAGGCATCATTCCCGCCTCATCACGTTCTTCATTTAACGCAATAAAACTTTTACGAGGCATATATACCTCACCGCGAACTTCCATATAGGCAGGCGCGTTTTCAATATATAGAGGAATTGTTTTAATTGTCTTTACATTTGATGTTACGTCTTCGCCTACTTTCCCATCTCCCCGCGTCAGTCCCTGCATTAATGATCCATTCTCGTAAATGAGATTCATAGAAAGTCCGTCAATTTTAAGTTCTGTGATATATTCCACAGGCATTGCACCTATGCCGCCATGGACACGCCGGTCAAAATCACGAAGTTCTTCCGCACTAAAAGCATTTGCCAGACTCAACATCGGCTTTTTAAAAGGAATCTTCCTGAAATCATCCGATGCTTTCCCTCCGACTCTTTGGGTTGGCGAATCAGGCGTTACTATTTCAGGGTATTCTTTTTCCATATCCACAAGTGACCGATACAGGCGGTCAAATTCAAAATCTGTAATTTCAGGCTTATCCAGTACATAATATAAATAACTGTGATAGCGCAGCTTTTTTCGTAATTCTTCCGCTTTTTTTATAATTTCTGCCGTTACCATATTATTCCTCTTTTTCGATTGGCGCAAAAGCTACCATAACCTGACGAATCTGATCATTGGGGAAGATGAGTTTTAACATCATATGCTTTCCGCTCCCTGTTACCTCTGCAACTTGTCCTTTTCCCCACATACGATGAGACACTTTATCTCCGACCTGCCAGTCGAACCTTGCTTTTACACTCTTTTTCGCCACCGGCTTATTCATTATTCCCGCAGAGGACAATGCCCATTTGCTCTTCTGCTCATTATTACTCCTGATTAGAGTACGTCTCTTTGCCTCACTGCTATTCCCGCGGATTTCATCCAACAAATCGACAGGGATTTCTTTAAGGAAGCGGCTTTCTACATAAGGTTTCACCTGCCCGTACATCGTTCGTACAGCAGATGTGGTAAGATATAACTTTTCCTTTGCCCTTGTAATCGCCACATAACAAAGGCGACGCTCCTCCTCTAAAGCCGTCTCATCCATCAAAGAACGTACCCCCGGAAAGATGCCTTCGTCCATACCTGCCATATAAACTATAGGAAACTCCAATCCCTTGGCACTATGGATAGTCATTAAAGTCACTTTATCATCCTGTTCTTCAAAGGAATCTACGTCATTTACAAGAGCGACCTTTTCCAAAAATTCCGGAAGTCCTCCTTCCGGCTGCTCCTGTGTAAAATCCTTTGCCACGTTCAGCAGTTCACCCAAATTTTCTTCTCTGCTCTGTGCCTGAGGATCACTGCTCTGCTGGAGAACCGACAGATATTCCGTATCAGTCATAATTTTCTGAATAAGTGTAAATACATCGCCTTCCGTGGAAGCATTCAAGAAACTAAAAATCAAGGCGCTGAATTTTTGGAGTTTGGTTCTTGCTGGCACGGGGATATCAGACTCTTCCAGTGACATGATTCCCTCAAACATGGACATATTTCCCTGTTTGGAAAATTCACTTAACTTCTGTATGGTTGTTTGTCCGATACCACGTCGGGGCACATTGATAATACGCATCAAGCTGATATCATCACGAAAATTGGCCACCAATTTAAGATACGCCAGCATATCCCTTATTTCCGCACGGTCATAAAATCTTGTTCCGCCGACCATGGTATAAGCAATACCGCGCTTTACCATGCTTTCTTCAATCACACGGGACTGGGCATTCATACGATAAAGAACCGCCATTTTCCCATACGGGACATGATTTTCCCCGTGTTCTTTCATCATGGACTCTACAATAAAATCCGCCTCATTATGTTCATCAGAAGCAGCATATTTCTGCAGATGAACACCCGGATTATTTTCTGTCCACAACCGTTTCTCCAAGCGTTCCACATTATTTTTAATAACCGCATTGGCCGCATTTAAAATTGTTTGTGTCGAACGGTAATTCTGCTCCAACTTAATAATTTGAGCCGAAGGATAATCTTCACGGAAATCCATGATATTCCGCAGATCGGCTCCACGCCAGGAATAGATACTCTGATCCGCATCACCTACGGCACAAATATTTTGAGATTTGCCTGCGATATACTTTGCCATAAGGTACTGCGCATGATTGGTATCCTGATATTCATCAATTAAAATATAGTGGAAATGATCCTGCCAACGTCTGCGTATCGTTTCATCAGCTAAGAGTTTTGTTGTCGCAAAAAGAAGGTCATCAAAATCGAGTGCATTGTTCTGTTTCATATATTTATCGCACAAATCATAGACATCAGCAATCTTTTCGTTGTAAAAATTACCGCTGGCTTCCGCGCGAAATGATTCCGGCCCCTGGAGTGCATTCTTTGCGGCAGAAATACGAGCCTGTATATTTCTTGGCGGATACTGTTTATCATCCAGATTTAATTCCTTCAGAATATTCTTAATCATCTGTTTGGAATCATCAGAATCATAAATCGTAAATTTATCAGTAAACGGCGGATGGTTATTGATTTCCCGCCGCAAAAAACGCGCACCAAAAGAATGGAATGTATACATCCACAGTTTATCCGCTTCCGCCCCTACCAGATGATGGACACGTTCACGCATTTCCTGTGCCGCTTTATTTGTAAAAGTGATAGCAAGAATATTCTGCGGCCGTATTCCCTGCTCCAGCATATAAGCAATGCGGCAGGTTAACGCTTTAGTTTTACCCGAACCGGCACCTGCCATAATCAACACGGGTCCTTCAATCTGTTCAACAGCCTGACGCTGTCTTTCGTTTAAAGTATCAAGATAACTCATCCAAACGCCCCTTATAAAAGAAAAACTCATATATGACGAATGCCATGTATGAGTTCTTCGTTCCGCTCAAAATTATTCGCCGTATGCTTTCAGAAGTGGCGGGGTTACCTGTTTCTTTCTGGACATAACATGAGGAAGATAGGCAACTCCATTTTCAGGCTTACTGGCAAATGCTTTTTCTACAATGCTTTCCGCACCTTCAGTGAACCACAGGAATGTATCCTCCGCCAAGATATCTGTCACCATGAGATAAGAAGCTGCATAGCCCTTTTCAGCTTTGATCGCCTCCAGCACTTTCATGATTTCTGCCTTCTTTTCATTAATCGGATCCACATTCATAACGGAAATCTGTCCGACAGTAAATACATTTCCTGCCGCGCTAAATTCCTTTGTATCGTTCCGTGCCAATTTTTCAGCAGGATAATCGGAAATATCCGCACCGGCTTTCAGCATTTCCATACCATAAGCCTCATAATCCACTCCCGCAATTTCAGCCAGTTCTTTCGCCGTTTCTTTATCTTCTTCTGTCGTTGTCGGCGAACGGAAAAGGACTGTATCGGATATAATGGCGGAGAGCATGATTCCCGCGATTTCACGGGACGGCTTTATATGATTCGCTTTATATAATCCATAGATGACCGTATTCACACAACCGACCGGACGAACAAGAATGAAAATCGGATTCTCCGATTCGAAATCCCCGAAACGATGATGGTCAATAATTTCCAGGACTTCCGCGTCATCCATACCATCGATTGTCTGTTTGGATTCATTGTGATCCACTAAAATCACTTTCTGTTTTTCATCTTCCGGATTTTTTCTTGCTACGGAAGTCACAAGCATCGGCTCTTCCAAATTGAAATAATCCAAAGCAAATCTGGATTCTTTATTGATTTCTCCCGCACGAACGGCCACAGCATCCATGCCTAACCGGCGCTTTAAATAAGAATAGCTGAGGGCAGCGGCAATGCTGTCCGTATCAGGCGATTTATGTCCGCTTACAAATATTTGGCTCATCATATATTCCCTTTCTTATTTATACCCCAAATAATAAAATTTTACCCAATCATTATATCATATTTTCTATCCTCGCTTTATAAGCAAAAATACCTTTCTCCAGGAAAATCATTTTCTCTGTGGAAAGGTATTTCACATTTAATAAACCTCAGTCTTCTTCAGTCACCAGTTTTTTCTTACGAAAGCCTCCAAAATGGAACTTTTCAATAACAATAAACAGCATTGGTACGATAAAAATTTGAAACGCTGTCGCAGAAAGAACACCGAATACCACGGCAATCCCCATTTCGGAACGAGAATTCGCGCCCGCACCTGTCGACAGGGCCAGCGGAACGTTTCCTAAAATAAAAGCAAGGGAAGTCATCAGAATAGGACGCAGACGGATCTTAGATGCTTCCACTGCAGCCTTAAGCGGCGCCATGCCCGCATCTGTACGAACCTTCGCATACTCTACAATGAGAATCGCATTCTTGGCGGCAAGCCCTATGATGGTTAACAAACCGATTTGGAAATAAATGTCATTATATACATTAAACATCCAGGCGCCAAGACAGGCTCCGAAGAAGCCGGTCGGCATACCAAAGAGTACGACAAAAGGAACTTTCCAACTTTCATATAATGCCGCCAAAGAGAGGAATACAAAGAGCATCCCCAGTGCCAAGGCATAAATCGTCTTCCCGCCGGCTTCTTTCTCCTGTGCCGAGCTTTCCACAAAAGCATAACTATATCCGGTAGGAAGTACTTCCGCTGCCACTTCTTCCAATGCGTCCAACGCTTGTCCGGAAGAATATCCGTCTGCCTGGTTACCACTGATTTTAACCGCAGGGAAATTATTATAACGGGTAATAACGGAAATTGCATTAGATTTTTTCGGTGTGATAAAAGTACTGATAGGAATCATGTTCCCGCTGGAGTCTTTCACAGTCAGGAACTTATTCGCCGAAGGATCCATACGATAATCCACATCAGCCTGGGCGACCACCTTAAAGTTACGTCCATAGGCAGTAAAATCATTAATTTGGACAGACCCATAATAGACCTGTAAGGCTGTAAAAATATCTCCCAGCGCCACACCATTTTTTAAAGCCTTTTCACGATCTATATCAAAATTATATGAAGGAGTATCCATACGGAAAGTGGTATAAGCCATCTTTATTTCCGGTCTTCGATTAGCCGCTCCGAGGAACTGCCCTATAACCCGCTGCATATTTTCATTGGAATCGCCATTCTTATTCTGGATATACATGGAGAACCCGCCGGAACTGCCCAGTCCGGGAATAGAAGGGGGATTCAAAGCCATAATATTTACATCAGGGTGCGTGGCATTATAGGCTGCCGCTTTTCCAATAAGCGCTCCCACCTGTGAAGCAGCGCCTTTTCTCTCATCCCAGGGCTTCAGTTTAATAAAAGAAAGTCCCGCATTGGGTTTCTGGCCACCGGAAAGGATATCAAAGCCGGTAACACCAAAAGTCTGCTCTACAGCATCATCTTTACCCATATAGGCCAGAAACTCTTTAATTGCCGCATTGGTTCTTATATTGACAGAACCTTCCGGCAGCGAAATAGCCCCAATAAAGTAGCCATTATCCTCTTCCGGCAAAAAAGCAGTCGGGAGAGCAACAAACATAACAACAGAAGCAACGGTCAATCCAATGAGGACACCAATGGGCGCTATAATCACGCGTCCCATTTTTTCAAGACTATGACCATAAATTTCAATCATACGATCGAACCAGTCATTGAATTTATCCCAGAATTTCTGCAGCCGTCCCCGTTCTGCGCCTTCCTTATGATGACGGAGCATCCCTGCACAAAGAGCCGGCGTCAAGGACAAAGCCACAAAAGCAGAAATCAACACGGAAACCGCAATAGTAAGGGCAAACTGTTTATAGAGAATACCCATAATCCCGCCAAGGAAGGCAACCGGAACGAATACAGCAGCCAGTACGATAGCAACCCCGATAACCGGACTCTGCACTTTTTCCATCGCCGCAACCGTAGCGTCTTTCGGCGGTAAATTGTTATACCGCATTTCATACTCTACAGCTTCAATGACAACAATTGCATCATCGACAACCAGTCCAATTGCTAAAACCATGGCAAAAAGTGTCAGCGTATTGATTGTAAAACCGAGTACCTCAAAAGCGCCAAAAGTACCAAATAACGATACAGGGACGGCGATCATGGGAATAAGGGTAGATCGCCAATTTTGCAAAAATATATAAACAATCATTGCTACAATCAGCAGTGCTTCAAAAAAGGTCTGAAGAACTTCTTTAACGGACGCATAAATGAAATCCGTATTATCCATAGAAATACGATAAGTCATATCTGCAGGAAAAGACTTGCTGTCTTCAGCAAGTTTAGCCTTAATCTTGTTAATCGTATCAATAGCATTTGCATCATCAGTGAGTGAGAATGCTACCGCTGCAGATTCATGGTCACCGGAACGGGCAATAAAATCGTAGTTCTTTGCATCCAGTTCGATGCGGGCCACATCTTTCATTCTGAGCATACTGCCGTCACTGTTTGTACGAATGACTATATTCCCAAATTCTTCTGCTGTGGCTAAACGCCCCTGCACGGTAACAATGTACTGGAATGCCTGATTCTTGTCCACCGGAGCCGTCCCCACATTACCTGCCGCTACCTGTCTGTTCTGTGTGCTGACAGCAGATATAACTTCCGATGCGGTGACTTTATTCTGTGCCATCTTTGCGGGATCAAGCCAGATCCGCATACCGAAATCAGAACCAAATTCCTGTACACTCCCTACACCGGGAATGGATTTCAGCTCATCAACATAGTTCATACTGAAATAGTTTTTGAGGAATGTCTCGTCATAAGTCCCATTTGGCGAGAGCAAACTGATAACAAGTGCCATTCCACTGGAAGACTTACGTGTCGTTACGCCGATAGAGCGAACTGTATCAGGGAGCGCCGCCTCAGAAGATGTAACCCCATTCTGTACACGAATTGTTGCCATATCGGAGTCTGTCCCTGAGACAAACTGTACCGTCAACGAATAAGAACCGTTCGAGTTACTTGTCGAGCTGATACTATCAAGATCTTCTACACCAACTACATTCTTTTCTATGACTTCCGCCACCGTCTGCGCCACAACCTCCGAATCGGCACCGGGATAAGCAGCGCTTACAGAAACCTGGGGCGGTGTGATCTTCGGATATCGGTCAACCGGCAGGGTAAAAATACAAAGCATACCGGCGATAGAAATAACGAGCGCCAAAACAATTGCAAAGATAGGACGATTGATAAAAAACTTAGCCATGTCCCCTCCTTACTTCGCAAGACCATGCTGATCTGCAGCAGCCTTGGTTGCGGATTCTTCCATTTCTTCTCTGGTCGTTTCTACCGCTTCTACCGCTTGGCCAATCTGCACTTTGTTCTGACCTTCTACGATAACTTCATCAGTCACATCAATGCCGCTTTCAATAATTGTATATAATCCATAAGTTGCACCAACCTTGACTGCTTTCTGCTGTACCTTCCCATCCACTACCACATCAAGCATATCTTTATTTAAAAGTTGGATAAGGGCTTTCGTCGGAACGAGAATACTTCCCTGTGCTAACTCAGCATCAGAAACAATAGTTGCATACATTCCCGGAATAAGAAGATTATTAGGATTAGCAAAAGATGCTTTCATCGTCAGCTGACCGCCGTTGAGTCCCGGACTGACCTGTACGATTTTACCGGTTTCACTGTAAATGGATCCATCTGACAAGCGGAGTTTTAATTCACTTCCTAAAGTTTCCGTAATATTTTTCTGACGAGTAAGCTGCAAATACTCGCTTTCGGACATGTCGAACTGCACATAAAGCGGATCAGAAGAGGATAGGGTAACAAGTCCCGTCGTACCTGCGGTTGCAAAAGTGCCTATGTTCACATCATCCATAGACAGTGTGCCCGAAAATGGCGCTGTCACAATCGTATCACCTAAATTATCGGAAGCAATCTGTACCTGCGCCTGAGCCGCTTCATAAACAGCCCGATAGGCTTCTGTAGATGATTTCTGTCCGTCATATGCCTGTTTTGAAATAGCACCACTGCTAACCAGCTGTTCATAACGGGCCAGATCCTTTTTCGCATTTTCATAAGTAGCAGATGCCTGTGCTGCAGATGCCTGTGCCGCAGCCAATGCAGATGCATAACTTCTTGTATCAATACGATACAGGGCCTGCCCCGCTTCTACATGCTGACCGCCGGTAATATATTTTTCAACAACTGTCCCTGATACCTTAGCGCGGACAGGAACCTCCTGCAATGCCGTAATAGAGCCCGTATATTCCCTCATAACCGGTGTATCTGATTTAAACGGTCTAAATGTCGTCACCTTTAAACTTTGCTGTTGCTGGCTCTTTGCTGAACCGCATCCTGTAAATACGCCTGCCGATAAAACTACACTAACTGCCATGGCAGCTGCCAGCACTTTTTTATACTTCATTCGTCTCCCCCTTACGGTCATTTTAAAAGCTGCTCCTTAAATAAAACTCCAAAACACGACCATCAGTCAAAATGCTGTCCGTATTACTTATGATACCAAAATAGCGACCATCGGTCAATACAAGATTCTATATATTCCACCCATTTCATAATTTATTTAACGGGAATTTTAGAACTGCCTTCCTGATTCTGCAAGGCCCTTTTGCTCCCATGCAGAGAGGCCTATGCAAATCTTCGGGAAAACAAATTACAAAATTTCCCGTATGAAGATACGCACGGCTTTCTTCTCCTTCCGACGCGAAAAAATATAAATCTCTATCTTCATAAGATTCAGTCACTTTTCCGGCTTCCCAAACAGACCGGCAGCCAATCTGCTCCTCTTCCACATCAACTTCATAAACTATATCGATATACCTTTGATGTCCTTCCAATTTACGTTTATCAGCCGGCTCCGTCATTGAAGTTTCTACCCCCACCTTATAGCCGTTAATCTCATATTTTCCATCAGGCAGACTTTCAAACCCATAGGCCGCCATTTTCTCCAGACAATCATAAAGTTCTTCAGACAGTTGTGCTTTATAAGCAGAAAGATGTTCCGCATTCCCAATGATCATTTTAATCTCCTTGTTTGCATGAATGAAAAATGCAGATTCACGTACGCAAACCTGTCGCAATATAACCTTATTATATCCCGAGTTGTAAAATTTAAGTATAATGTCTGCCAGGACTAAAATATCAAAAAGTCTTCTTACGATCAATATGAAGCCACGGTTCGCAAACCGCCAGCAGTTAATCAAAGAAAACTTTTTAATGTCTCAATATTATTTTATATACCTTTAAAGATTGTCCGATTTTTACAGTTCAATTCAATTTTCGTTCAGACTGCTTTAAAAAAATAAATTTATATATCCCTCTCTCTATTCTTTCTCTTTTTCATATACCACCATACGGCTCCATACACGGCGGAAACAACAATAATAATAATAGTCAGACGCAAAGAATGTTCCCCCAGATGGACCACATCATGCCCTACAACCACCTCAAGTGCCACTGACGGCAGCTTACCAAGCAAACTACCCGCCATATGAGAGCGAAATGACATGCTGGATAAAGCACAGATTGCTGTGACAAGGCCATTGGGCATATAAGGAATCGCTCTCGCTGCCGCCACTGCCTGCCAAGAATCGTAGGAATCCAAAGCAGTTAAAGTCTTACTCTGTTCAATCACCCGCTTTGCCAGACTTCGGAAAAGAACACGCATAACCCAAAAAGAAATCATAACGCCTAATGTTTCTGCCAGCCATGAAATCATCGTCCCCCAAAACAAACCAAAAATCAGGCCATTGGCAGTAGAAATAAAAATAGACGGAAGAAATCCAACAATATTGATAACGACATCAATAAAAAAACTGACAAAAACGGCATAAACACCAAATCCTCTTAAATAGGTAATAGTACCGCCCAAATCTCCACTTTTGGACAGTTGATAAACTGTTGGATAAAAAGCAGGATCCATAAAATGGATCCCTCCCAATACCAAAAGCAGAAGTGCCAGGAATCCATAACGCATCCGCCTTTCCTGCTTCTCTTCCAAATCCGCCTTATTCATTTCGCATCCTTATGTTCTATAATATTATCCATGTATTCACTAACTGCATCAGCCACATCATCTTTTCCAATTGTATCGATAAAACGTTTTTCCTTCATTTCCAAATCTCCCAACTGAAAAGGAATAGGAATCCCTGTTTTCTTTTCAATACGCCGAAGAACATCATAGGGTGTACCTGTTTCATCTAAACCGAGAATCTCCGCTACTATACCGGGAAATTTATATGGATGTGCTGTGCTGATGATGACTGTATGAGAATGTCTTTCTATCTTCCCTTCGCAACGAAGTCTGTGATAAACTGCATAAGCCACTGCAGTATGAGGATCCATAAGGTAGTCATAAGATTCGTAAACTGCTTTCATCGCCCGTTTCATATCTTCGGAAGAGGCCCATCCTCCTGTAATTTCACCAAGAGCGTCTGCTAATTCTTCTTCCGATATCGCATATCGCCCTTCCTTGTTCAATGCTTTCATGGCTGCTGCCACTTTATCAGCAGAACCAAGTACATAGTACAGGAAACGCTCAAAATTAGAAGAAATAAGGATATCCATAGATGGTGATTCCGTCAGATAAAACTCGCGATTGATGTCATACACGCCTGTTTCGAAAAAATCTGTAAGTACCTTATTTTCATTGGAAGCACAAATCAGCTGTCCAAGAGGAACACCGATTTCTTTTGCCATCCACCCGGCCAGAATATTTCCAAAATTTCCTGTAGGAACTACCACATTAAACCGCTCATTTTCTCCAATCGAATGGTTCTTTCTCAACTGAAGCCAGATCCATACATAATAGATGATCTGCGGCAACAACCGGCCAATATTAATCGAATTAGCACTGGAAAACAAAACACCCTTTTCTGATGCTTCTTCTCTCAAGCCACTCATAAAAATGCGTTTTAATGCACTCTGGGCATCATCAAAATTACCATCAATACCTGCCACCCTTACATTATTACCGGACTGCTTCTGCATCTGATCCTTTTGAAGAGGGCTCACTCCATCAGACGGATAAAATACCATAATATTGATATCGGGAATGTTACGAAATCCCTCTAACGCTGCCTTCCCTGTATCACCTGAAGTAGCCGTTAAGATTAAAATCTGCTTTCCATCATTTTCCTGCGCCTTTGCCCATACAAGCAGATAAGGGAACAAAGAAAGCGCCAGATCCTTAAAAGCACAAGTCCTGCCATAAAACATTTCCGCCACAGAAAAAGCATCTGTCATACGTTTTACGGGCACAATTTCTTTTGCGGCAAATGTTCCCGTATAGGCCGCATCTGTAAGTTTCTTCAAATCATTTTCAGGAATATCTGTCAAAAAACGTTTAAGAACAAAGCTGGCCAATTCCTTATATGACAAATCCTTTAAAGAATTATATTCAATAAAAGGCACCGGCAGCATTTCAGGAACATAGAGCCCGCCATCTTTTGCCAATCCCTGAAGCAATGCCTGGGGCGCAGAAATTTTCTCTTCACTTCGTGTACTTCTGTATCTCATACCGCACCTCTTCCGAAATATTTTTTATATTCTATCATACCTGCTGCATAAATGCAGAAAGACCCCCTCCTTCGCAAATCCCTCCGCAGCAATTATCAACTTTGCCAAAACCTTTTACAAAGATATTAAAAACTCCAACAAATTATGAAAAAACAAAAACCCGAAGCCATCATAACCTCGGGTATCATGTCTGGTGGATCATCAGGGGTTCGAACCCCGGACACCCTGATTAAGAGTCAGGTGCTCTACCAACTGAGCTAATGATCCGTCAACGAAAAACATTATATCATCACGATTATATCCTGTCAAACGCTTTTCTTCAAGTATTCCGGCATTATCCGAAATTGTAAAACAATCATCAATAGTGGATTCCATACTTCTTTTTCAGTTCACCAACATCTCCGCGCATATCACGGCTGCACTCATTCAGCACCATTTTTTAATGAGTGCCTTTACGCTTTATAAACAGCATCCTTTTAGCACTTGCCATCCTATAAACATGAGCTAATTCCCGTTTATAAGCACTCATCAATTCTTCCGATATTCCCCCTCCAAATAAGTTCTTGCGGCAGCATCAAAAGAAATATTTTTCGATCCATTCTGTGCCTCCCTTCCGTATTACATCATATTTCCTTTTCAATCAAACTGTTCAATTTTAGTGCCACGCAATTGAGCAAACTCAGCGAATATGCTATAATGTCTTTCGTCAGGCGCCTATAGCTCAGGGGATAGAGCACTGGTCTCCGGAACCAGGTGCGAGGGTTCGAATCCCTCTAGGCGCTCCATTTATTTTAAAACATTCTCGTTATAATCATAAAGTTGCACAAAACACTAAAATGTCGGCATATAGCACATAAAGAAGGTCGTAAATTAATAATGCGCCTTCTTTTTTATTTCATCAATCAGTATTTATAATCATTTTTCATCAATAAATATCCGTGGAATCCGTCTTAGCCCACAAAGAATTTCATAATGAATTGTACCGGCCAGTTCTGCCAGCTCATCCACTTTAATTTCTTCCTCCCCCTGTTTTCCGATAAGAACGACTTCATCACCAGGCATTACGGTATCATCAACAGCCGCCATAAGCTGATCCATACAGATACGCCCCACGATAGGACAGCGTTTCTCTCCAATAAGAACTGCGCCTTTATTAGAAAGTGCACGGGGATATCCGTCTGCATATCCGATAGGAATCGTAGCGATTCTCATATCCTTTCCTGCTGTATATGTAGCACCATACCCTACGGTTTCTCCCTTATGCACCACCTGCACATGGGTAATATGGCTTACTACAGTCATCATATACTTTAAATCCAGATAATTCAGCATTGTATTTGAGGGAGAAGGCCCGTACTGGATAATCCCCGGGCGCACCAGATTGTACCAGCTTTCAGGAATATCCACGACCCCTGCGCTGCTTGCTGCGGAAATAACCAAATTCTCCAATGACGGCATAACGGAAAGGGCCTCTTCAAATTCTGCCAGTTGTTTATACGCTTTACTCTTATTTTTTGCATCAGCTGTTGCCAAGTGGGTAAACAACCCATGAATATGCAGGTGGGGATATTTTTTTAATTTTTCCAGAAAGGCAGGTAAATCTTTTGCATGTGTACCGATTCGATTCATTCCCGTATCAATAGGAAGCATCACTTCCACCATTTTTTTTAAAGTGGACGCGGCTGTCTCCAACGCTTCCAAATTAGTCGTATCATCAACAGGAAGAATAAGTTCTTCATTAACACCCACGGACATTTCTTCCGGAAGCGGCAGTCCAAGGACATAAACCGGACAATCAAAACCGGATGCCCTAACAACACGGCCTTCTTCCACTCGGGCTACCGCAGCACCGACGCAGCCTTCCTCTAAAGCTGCACGCAGGCACTCTACCGCCCCATGTCCATAAGCATTTGCTTTGATTACAGCAAGCGCCGGTACATTTTTTAAATGGCTGCGGATAACCCGCAGATTGTGACGAAACGCTCTTAAATCAATTTCCATGTATGATACCGGCATGTGTCTCCCTCCTTTTTAATAAGTTCTTTTTATTTTAATGCAACAACTGTAAAAAGTAAAAACATTTACAAAATAAAACTGATAGGGATATTTCCCTGCCAACAGATTCAATCCAAAAGAAATTGTTCAAACACATAATTTCCAAGTGCCGCCCCTTTATAGGTCATTTGAATGTTCCCATTATTCAGGAAAATCATCTTTTCTTTCACCAGCTTTTTCACCACACTGCCATAAACTTCCATTATTTCTTTCCCATACCGCTGATAAAATTCCCTGCCATTGATGCCTTCTTTCATACGAAGTCCAAGAAATGCAAATTCTTCCATTTCTTCTTTTGGGGAAAGAGAAATTTTTTCTTCCACAGGCTCGTCTGCCACCAACCGCTCTTCATACAGCCTTAAGTTAGAAATATTTTCCCACCGTTCATGCCCAATGCGGGAACAGGCAGAGGGCCCCAACCCTAAATAGTCTTCTAATTTCCAATACTTCCTGTTATGGACAGATTGAAACCCTGTCCGCGCAAAACTGGAAATTTCATACCGCTCAAATCCGTAATGAGGAAGTATCCGACACATCGCCTGATACATTGCCCAACTGTCATTTTCTGACGGACGCGCCAGAATACCGCGCGACGCCATTTGGGAAAATCTCGTTCCTTCCTCCAAAATCAAACTATATACCGACATATGAGTAACCGGCAAGTGAACAGCGTACTTTAATGTCTTTTCAAAATCATCCACTGTCTGCCCGGGAAGTTCGCACATTAAATCAATGCTGATATTTCTAAAACCGAGTTTGAATGCCCGATTGACAGCTTTCTCTGCCTCAGCAGCCGTATGGCGGCGCCCAATTTTTACAAGAAGTTCATCACGATTAGTCTGTACCCCCACAGAAATACGATTGACACCCTGTTCCAAAGCATTTTTTAAATATGCTTCTGTCATATCACAAGGATTCATTTCCATCGTAATTTCCGCATTCTCATAGATATGAAAATACCGGTGCAATGCTTCTATAATGCTTTTTAATTGATTTCCGGACAACACGGAGGGTGTTCCTCCGCCTAAATAAACCGTATCACAAAGTTTATCCTCAAAAAGTTTGCTTTTATTTTCCATTTCCTGCGCCAATGCATCAAGGAAACTATCTGTCAATTTACTGCCTACAGAATAAAAGCCGCAATAATGACAGCGGCTTCGGCAGAATGGAATATGTAAGTAAAGGCCAAGCGTTTTGGAATCAGTCATCTTTTAATACCGCCATGAAGGCTTCCTGGGGAATTTCTACGCTTCCCACCTGTTTCATACGCTTTTTCCCCTCCTTTTGTTTTTCCAGAAGCTTTTTCTTCCGGCTTACGTCACCGCCATAGCATTTGGCGAGGACATCTTTCTTATAAGCTTTAATCGTTTCTCTCGCAATAATCTTACTTCCTACCGCTGCCTGGATCGGCACCTCAAACTGCTGGCGCGGAATAATGTCTTTCAATCGGAGCGCCAATACTCTGCCACGGGATGCTGCATTGCTCTTGTGGACAATAATAGACAACGCGTCAATAAGATCCCCGTTCAGTAGAATGTCCAGTTTAACGGCATCTGTTTTTTGGTAACCGGAAATCTGGTAGTCCAAAGAAGCGTACCCCTTCGTTGCCGACTTCAACTTATCAAAGAAATCAAAAATAATTTCCGCCAACGGAATTTTATAAGATAAATCCACACGTGTTTCATCCAGATAAGTCATCGTCTGAAATTCACCACGACGATTTTGCACCAATTCCATTACATTACCCACCATGTCAGAAGGCACAAGTATTTCTACTTTGGCAATCGGTTCTTCTATATGCTCAATTTTTGTCATAGGCGGCAATTCCGCCGGATTATCCACGGCTATCATCTCCCCGTCTGTCTTGAATACATGATAGATAACCGACGGTGCCGTTGTAATCAATTTCAAATTATATTCCCGTTCCAGACGTTCCTGAATAACATCCATATGGAGCAGCCCGAGGAAACCGCAACGAAATCCGAAACCAAGTGCCTGTGACGTCTCCGGCACATATTCAAGCGCTGCATCATTGAGCTGCAACTTTTCCAATGCCATCTTCAGCTGATCATAATCTTTACTTTCAATAGGATAGAGGCCGCAGAAAACCATAGGCAGCGCCTTACGGTATCCGGGAAGAGGTTCTTTGGCACCATTTTCAGCGGATGTAATCGTGTCACCTACTGCGCAGTCACCTACATTTTTTATGCTCGCCGCTACATATCCCACAGATCCACAAGTCAAAGCAGTAGTAACTTTGGGAAGAGGCGTAAAGTATCCTACTTCTGTAACTGTATACACTTTCCCTGAAGACATCATCTTTATTTCCATACCTGGCCGGATTTCCCCATCCATAATACGGACATAAGCAATAGCACCTTTGTAGGGATCAAAGATGGAATCAAAAATCAAACAGCGGAGCGGTTTATCGGAACGATCTTCCGGCGGCGGAATTAATTCCACAATCCGCTCCAGCACATTCTCTACATTAAGACCGGTTTTAGCACTTACCGGAACCGCTTCTGACATATCCAGCCCGATAACATTTTCCACTTCTTTCTTTACCCGTTCCACATCGGCGCTGGGTAAATCAATTTTATTAACAACCGGGATAATTTCCAAATTATTATCAAGCGCCAGATATACATTGGCCAAAGTCTGCGCCTGTACGCCCTGTGTCGCATCAATGATAAGAATGGCTCCCTCACAGGCAGAAAGGCTTCGAGACACTTCATAGTTGAAGTCTACATGCCCCGGAGTATCAATGAGATTCAGCTCATACATTTCTCCATTTTTATATTTGTACATTAAACGGGCAGACTGCTCTTTAATCGTGATACCTCTTTCCCGTTCCAGTTCCATTGTATCCAGTATCTGCGCTTCCATATCGCGCTTCTGCACGGTTCCCGTCATCTCAATAAGACGGTCCGCCAGTGTAGACTTGCCGTGATCAATGTGGGCAATAATAGAAAAATTCCTGATATGGTTCGTGTCCATAGTCTCTCCTGCATGGTTATTTATCGACAATTATTCGTATTTCATTCAGTACACATTATAGCAGAACCTCAAAGCGGGGAAAACTAATTTCCATGCCATTTTCCCATGACCGGCATAAGAATAGCAAGTAAAACCATAATGATCCCTGTTCCTTCAAACAAACCGAACGTCGTTCCAAAAAGGAAATAGGATGCGATGACAGAAACGGCCGGTTCCACGGTCGCGGTCACTGATGCCTGCTCTTCAGTCAACCAGGCAAGTCCGGCATTATAGCAAATGAAAGCGATAACCGTACCGCAAATAATAATCATGAACATATCAAAAAGTACATCATCATGAAAGAACGTGCCTAAATCAGTAACAGGATCAGCCATATAACCCATTATACCGCCGAAAAGCATGCCGAACATAAGAAGAAATGAATTATCCAGTGTCATCATCAATTGTTTTGGATAAATGGAACAAAAAGCATAAAATACGGCGGACAAAACACTGTAATAGATACATTCCGCAGGAACAGACAATGTCCGGGGATCTCCCCCTGTCGCCAGAAGAAATACACCTCCTACCGCCAGCACTACAGCAAACATGTCACCCATCCCCGGTACCTTTTTTCTTCGCAGAGCCACCCAGCAGATAACAAGTGCGGGGCATATATACTGAATCACCGTAGCCACAGCCGCGTTTCCCGCACCAATTCCCGCAAAATAAGTATGCTGCATAAGCATGAGCCCCAGACCGTAAAAAATAAGTTTGATCCATAATGTAGGATATTCCTTAAGTATCCGCATAGACCGCCCCAAGGTTCCCCGCATAAAAGCAATCACGAAAATAATAAGTGCCGTAGAAATCATACGGAAAACAGTCAGGTCCATAGCGGTATGATCATTATGTGCAAGAAAATGCTGGGCCGCAAGCCCGCTTCCCGCCCACATGGTTCCGGCAATTACCACTAAAAAAACTGCAAAGAATTTCATAGCGTCTCCTTGCGTATCAAACATACACGCACAAACTTATTTTTAAATTTATTCTTTAATTTTAACAAAAAACTGTTCCCCTGCAAGGATGTCAGGAAAACAGTTTCGTTTAGTACTATTTCATTGGCTATTATTAGACAAAATACCTTTGACATTTTTCTGAAAAAGATTTCATATAGGTTTCCGCCTTTTCCAAATCCACCTTATTCGGATGCCCCACCGCTTGAGCCGCGCATTTTTCCATTTCTGGCCCACTATGGGGAGTAGTTATCCCCATGGTTCTCATTGTTTCCAACAATGCAGGATTGATTTCACCTTGTAAAGCAAAAACACCAATTACTGTATTTCCTTCAGGCAAAACCATGGCTGCATTGGCAAATCCTATAATAGCATGCTCCGATTCAGGGTCTGCCCCCATTGTTTCAAAAAGGACAATCTTCTTTTTATGCAATGTACGCAGATATTTCTTCATCTTTTCATCAACACCGCCCCTATCTAACCAGTAACCTGCAAAAATCACATCAAATCCATCAGCATCTCCCGCCTCTTCTATGGAATGAATTTCGCTTCCTATTGGTGCAACCCGTGCCAAAGCCTCTGCCACCTTTTTTGTATTCCCTGTTTTACTGGAATATACAATCAAAAACTTCATATTCCCTCCTACTTCATATTAATCATGCCGTGCCAATCTGCTTTCTTGGTATTTTCTGGTAATCCAAAACACATGTAATCCGCTGCACGGAGTATAAGACGTGTCATTGTACGATACCAATATCTTCCGGGTGATGTCATTCTCCATTGATTTTCTATCAGTTCCAAAAGCCCCCAAACTTCCCAAGTTTGGAAAAGCGGCATCAATAATTTTGCAACAGGCAATCCAAACATTTCTTCTAAAGCAGATAAATCAATAATTCCCCGGTTTCCTGCTGATTGAAGTGCGGAAAAGAAAGCATGGTATTTCCCTTCTTTTTCTGCTGCCATAGGGCAATACATTCCCATCTTAACCACAGAATGATACATAGCATCAGGAATAGGTTTCATAAAACTGACCCCTCCGATTCGTCCGCCGCAGGCCATTCCAATCGCAAAAAGATCATCACTGCCAGAAGCAATTGTATTGTACAAATTTCTTTCGGATTGCTTCATCCGCCAATGAGAACAGGAAATATTCTCTGCCCCGATCGCATTCAATTCTTCTTCCGCTACCTGAAAGAAGACCTGTACTTCCGATTCTATCAAACACTTTCCTGCTGCTGCAAAAGATTTCCCCAAAGGAGAATCAGGAAGAAGCTGAAGCTTGTATAAATCTAATCCAGCAATGCCGCAAGCAGCGGCATCCCGAATATCCTGACGCATCGTTTCTTCTGTTTCATAGGGCAAACCATAAATTAGATCAATAATGATATCTGCTTTTTTCTTTGAGTAAATGGAAAGCTGTTTCAGCACCTCTTCTCGTGAATAAGGCCGACCAACTGTATTTCTTACCTGGCTGTTAAATGACTGTATGCCAAAGCTGAAACGGGTTACCCCACCAGCTATGGCCACGTCCATCTTTTCTTCTGTCATATCCGACAAACTTGATTCCATGGTGACTTCCGCATCCTCTGCCAAAAGGAACGTTTTCTTTATAGCGCAAAGTATATCCGCCATATCTCCTGCTGAAAGGATGCCCGGTGTACCACCACCAAAAAAGACGGCAGATATTTTTGATTTTTTAACATAAGGCTTATCGGACAGTGATTCCAGTTCTTTCAGTAAAAGCTCCACATATTCATGCTGTGCCTTATTATCTCCCTTCTTTTTGAAAAAAGAACAATAGGTACATGATAAACGACAAAAAGGAATATGGATGTAAACTGCTGCCCTTTGCGTAGGTGTACCATTAAATAAAACTTCCTTCATTGCTCCCAGTACCTTTAACCGGGACAAAGGTCTTGTATCCCGCTCTTTATAGGGAACATCGTTCCATTCGATCTTCCATGGACTTGCTGCAGTACCACCTCCTTCAGGAATCGTATCATACCATTCAGCAATATATTCTTCAAAATGGTTCATTCCAAATCCCCCTCATATGCAAGATTTGCCATTATTTCCAATGCTTCCGGATAATGAATTCCAGGACTGGACAAAAATAAATTCTGTGGCAGAAAATATACCCTTCCCGTTTGCACTGCTTTTAAACCTGCCCAGGCAGGCTGTTCAAAAAAAACTTTAAAAGCTTCTTCCTCTTTTCCCGGCAGCATCATTGTTGTTAAAAAAATGATATCTGGGTTCTTTTCTACCAATGCCTCTAAGTTAAAAGGCACCATATTAGTACCATCTATAAACATACCAGCAAAAACATTACTGATATGGAGACGTTTTGCAGTCTCTCCTGCAATTGTCTCTTCCCCCTCAAATGTTAACGTTCGCGCCGTTCCATGAAGAATTGCACAGGTAAGTCCTTTATCAGGCATTTTCTTTTCCGTTATCGCCATACGTTCTCGAATCGCAGTAACCACTTTTATCCCTTTCTCATGATGTCCTGTACTATCCGCAAGTACTTGTATCGCATTTTCCACATCTTCATAACGCGAAAGAGACAAAAGCAGAAAAGGTATGTTATTGATCTTGAAGACAGCTTCCAATTTATTATGGAGTCCGACCAGCCCAACCACAAGATCCGGGTTCATTGCAACAACAGATTCTATGTTGATATCGTACACATATCCCACTGTCTTTTTTCCCCTTGCCCATGCAGGTTCTTTTATACTCGGATTATTAGCCCATGCTTCAAAATCACCATCTACAGCAAGAAGAATTTCCGGAAAAGCAGTCGCCAAAAGCACTACCCGTTCTGGCTTCTTTTCCAATTTCACTGTACGCCCCGCGCTGTCAACTACTTGATAAAAAGCCGTAGTTTTGGGAATTTCCTGCTGGGTTCCACAGCCACTGGATAAAATAACCTCAGCCACTATAAAAAAGCTAAATAGAAAATTTCTTTTCATTAAAAAGTATGCTCCCATCCTATCGACCAAAAACGTCCATCCAAGTCACAGTTTGTGTCTTTCTTTCCAAAAACATTTTGTACCGTGCCATAAATGCGAGTATCTTTGTTAATTTTCCTTGTAAGCGCAAAACTGGTCAAACTATAACTCTTTTTATCATCAGGCATACCATCACCATTTGCATCTGTTACAAATTTATAATCAAACTGATTCCAAAGCATCGCACTCCATCCCTTATCTTTGTGGTCATCATAAATAAACTGGTACACTTGAGATAATTTTGCCCTCTGTGTCAAATCAATATGCTTTGTCGTATCTTTGGCATTCAACCATGTAGAGGTCACTTTAAATTCCAATACATCATTAAATTTATATCCCAACGTGCTTTCCACACCTTTGATACGGGCAGTATTCACATTTTCATAACGATACAGGCGATGTCCATTATTTTCTATTTTTACAAATCGGCTATTAATCAGATTATCCACATCACTGTCAAAGTATGTAATTGAACCATACCCTTTTCCAAACTTTGCTTCAATCCCCAAATCCCAACTGGTAGACTCTTCTGGCTTCAAATTTGAATTACCAGTAAGATGCACCCATGTCGTTCCCATCATTCTGTCCAAATCATAGAAAAGCTGGAATACCGTGGGCGCCTTAAACCCTTTGCCATAATTGGCTTTCACACGAAAATTTTCATTTGCGCTGTAAGTCACCCCTAATTTCGGAGATGCATGACTGCCATAAATACTGTGATGATCATAGCGAATTGCAGGAACAATAAACCATTTCCCATATTCCATTTCATTTTGGATATAGCCGGCATATGTAGAAAAAGATTTTCTGGAACGATTCTTCGTTATTCCATTTTCAGTCAACTCACTGATACCATCTCCATTAACCCCTAAATCGGTACCAGATATATTCTCGCGAACATATTCCGAACCAAAAGTCAAACGATGGTGCTCATTCAAAGAAATCGTGTTTCTCCCATCTATAGCCCATATATTATGAAAATTATAATTAAAATCATATGTATTATACTGTTTTTTTAAAACAGCTCCATAAGCCATTTTAGACAACCTATCAGCACCAGGAATTGCCTTGATTACTTTTTGATTTCTTTTGCTATCCCAATCAAACTTGCTCATATATGC
>ERZ772956.134-NODE-134-length-59190-cov-4.969426_pt1 | contig 59190 bp, 86 predicted proteins | sample MGYA00580683_ERZ772956 | MGnify/ENA primary metagenome ERZ772956 (study PRJEB29015, sample SAMEA2738077) | human oral metagenome | biome: human oral; feature: human-associated habitat; material: saliva | place: China | collected 2212 ... | reverse complement strand
AATCTGGAGAAATTCCACGCACTCACGTCGGAGCAGCAGGGGCAGATTGAGCAGGCCGTTTCGGACGGTACTGCTGGAAAAGAACTGCAAGAAGCGCTCAGCGATTCAAAACCTGAACGGGCCGGAGCGCTGTCGCAGATCACGATCGACAATGATGTGGAGAACGAATCGGCTGATGGGAAAGAGGATGCAACCACCAGCTATCGTTCCTCGTATTCAGTCAAACAGGAGATTTTTGGAATCACCATCACCAAGCTCTCGCAGAGCTTTTCCTATGACGTCCAAAGCGGGTCGGTTGTCGCCACCAAGTCCTGCACCGCATCCAGCGTCAACTTCAATATCGCGGTTGCCCTGAGCGATGACACCAGTCACTGGGTACAGGGCTCTCACGGGGTCTGCGAGACGACCTGGCATGGTAATATTTTCTTCAAGGGATTTGGTGTTCGTCTTGACAAGATCCAGCATCTGGAAGTCGACGCCAGAGGCATTTACAACACGTGGCTTGTCAACGCATGATTCATGGAGACTTATTCACAGTCGCCATCGCGTGTGGCCTGAATAAATGTTTCGTTGATCGAAAGGCGGCGATCTGTGAATAAGCCTCATGAGCAAGCATTGGGCGGCAGACCGTCACGAGGAGGGATAATGGTGCAACAAGACAAGGTCGCAGAACAAGGTGTTCTAGGAGCATCCTCGCTCACCAGGGTGTGGATTGTTCTCGCTCTGAGTGTTATCGCCTTGATCCCGGCGCTGCCCATTTCCCTGGGGCTCTCCTTGGTGGCATTGGTGCTGGTATTGCAGACGCGACGCGACGTGCCTCACCGGCGTCGAGGACTCCTGGTGGTTCTGATCTGGATTGGAATTCAAGGTGTTGTCATAGTCGCGGGAATTGCGTCCTGGCTGTCATTCCAAGCCTGATGTGTGGGCTGGGGTCGGTCCTCAAAGGCAGATCCTAGCCATCGTCTTTGGTTTTTTGGCTGGTCAATACGGCTTCTTTGCTGTCGACCGTTTTGTGTGGAGCATAGGGGACTCGAACCCCTAACTTCCACCTTGCAAAGGTGGCACTCTACCAATTGAGTTATGGTGGATAAGATACTCCTTTGCAAGCTAACCAACGCTTGCTAGTTAAGTATCTAAGTATTGTAGGTTTTAAGCACCTAAACCTACAATGGCTCGGGCAAGACTCGAACTTGCGACACATAGAGCTTCAATCTACTGCTACTACCATCTGAGCTACCGAGCCTAAATAAAAATGATATCCTTAACACCTCTGGTATCTTATGTTGGAGAACCTTTTAACCAACAAGTTTTCGAACCTCAACCCAGTACAGTCAGATTGAATTATTCATGCTTTTTATTGTCTAGAAACTGTACTTCTAAGACAAAAGGGTTTAATGACTCCCCAACCTTATTCAGATTGAAGAGCCTATGGGCTTACAATGAAATAAATTGTAAATCCTCCTGGCAATGACTTAGCAACCTTATTCAAGCTACTAAGCCTAGAGATAAAACGATAAAACAACTTAGAAAGAGTTTCAGTTGTCTCACTAACATAAAATAGCCGAATTATGTTAGCTATGACTCACACACCTTTCACAATGAGTGAGCCTTAGTTGCTACGAATTTAAGAATTCATGCAATCTTTTTGCCATGAACCGAGCAGGGCTCGAACCTGCGACCAACGGATTAAAAGTCCGCTACTCTACCAACTGAGTTATCGATTCAAACTCTGCGTTTATCTGAGGTGCAGATACCCCAACAAGTAGTTAGCGCTTTACTCTTGTTACGGTGGTTCTTTAGTGTCACTCCACAAATGACTATGTTTACCAACCAAGTCGTATAGGTGGCTTAAAGTCGGTTCCCCTTATAAGCGCACAAGTAGTGGAATTACCACTAAAAATACCACTAACTCTGCAAGGGTACGATACCCACAACTTTCACATCGAGAGTACCTGAAGATAAATATGGATAAAATATTATTCTACCTCACCTACCACCCTCACCTAAGTAATAGGCTAAGATGCAGAAACCTTTTACAGTCACTGCACCAAAGAAACCACATAGAAAACGGATTTCTTGTTTCAGCAAAGTTGAAAGTATCACTACTAGCAACTATAACCATTATACACTAACTGGAGTAGGAAGTAAAGCCATTTTAATAGTAGGAATCTTGCAAGTTACAAACTCTTTCAATAGTACTGTACAAGATATTTATAGATGTTTCTAAGTCACAACCGTCAGATAAGTGACCTAACTCCTGAGAGAATACCTTGGTGTAAAACTCTAAGTAATCTTTATCTATCTTAGGAGTATAATTTAGAGTTTCTTTTACCTTTAGGAAGTATGAATATAAATCTTCACCTCCTCTAACCTTAGATTCCAACTCAGTGACAAACTTTCTTAGTACTGTTCTATAACTCATACTAATACCCCAACTAACCTACTGTTAACTTCATCCACACATGACCTACAAGAATACTACTGTAAGGATAAGATAGTACTTGACCATTGCTTAGAGTTTTTGGATAACATAGAAAGTATAGTGTGTTTCCTACTACCTTACTATCTCTAGCTTTTTGCCATTCAATGATAGAAACTGCATAGTAATGGTCATCTCCTAAAGAGTCAGGCTTAATAAAGAAACTACACTCCCTTAAGATAGGAGAATATTCATCATAATACTCTTTTGGTACTTCTCTAGCGACCTTAAAGTAAGTTGTATGTATTTCAGTAACAAACCCAACATAAGTTCTGTTTTTGCCAAAATTATTTACCTTAACTCTGTCACCAACCCTTAAACTTCGTTTAAATTCTGCTAGTGTTTTAGCCATAACTAAAACCTCCTTACTCAATACCAACTGCCTTCTTTGCTAAAGTATCTACTAAGTCATTTACCTTTACACCAGTATGACTTCTAACCCAAACAAAATGAATAGTATCAATTCCCATAGATTTCGCCCCACTTAGAACACTACCCATATAAGATGAGATAGGTGAACTATCATTAGTACCCCAACATTTCTGATTTCGGACATATACGGATTTGGGAGCTGACCAACGAACGATACCCTCGTAATCACAAACAACTGTAATTGACTTTAGGTTTACCTTACCTGCCAAAGCAATAGCATTAGCAAATGCAATAACTTCACCTGCTACATTACGAGAAACTGCGAAGTCCTCTCGGTTGCCATGAATAGTACTGGTATTTAGTAAGTTCTTTTTAGAGTCATAGATAGCTACTCCGCCACCATAGACACCAGTCTTTGAATTGAAAGAGCCGTCTACAACAAAGATTGTACCGTAAAGGTTTAAAGTAAACGGGTCTGTATCTTCGATAAGACGAATTGTACCTTTAATACCTTGCTCGTTTTCATAGGGAACAACTTCAGGTTGTTTTGTAGTAACTACTTTACCTTCTAAGAATGCGTTAGCTTCTTCCAAAGTAGAGAACTTCTTGTATTGAGCCTTAGGGAGTCCAATTACAATAGCCTTGCACTCATCCCAAGTATTTACCACTTGGTTTGTGTTTTTGATAGCGTAATAAAATGTTTTAACCATATTAGAACCTACTTCATACCCAATTCAACGGCTTTAGCGTATTCCTTAGGATTTGTGATTTGGAATAGTCTGTCGAATAAGTAACTGAGTAAGTCTAGGGAGTCAGAGGTTTCTTCTTGGCTATTGAAAGGTTCAGATAGGAATATGTAAGTCAAACTTAACATTACAGACATTAAAAGAACTGCAATTAAGACTAGAAGTGCTAAGAAAATAACTTCATAAGGAACACTTAACTTCATAGTATCGTACAATGACCTTGAGAAATAGGATAAAGTAACGAGAAAGACAAGCATTACAGAACTTGTCACTAGTTTAGATTTTAGAACTGTAAACCTGATTTTAATATTAGACATCTAGATACCCCTTTATAAAACGATAGTAATTAAATAAACCATATTTAAAATATTTTGCGAAGTCTGGCATAACATCTTCATAATCCTTATCTAATGTTTTACCGTCCTTTAATGCGAACCTAAGAGCAAACAATACACAGAAAATAAATATGATATAAGCTATTCCAGTAATGTAGTCGTCATTAGAGATACTTCCCCATAAAAGAAACAAAGGATAACTAGAACACCAAAGCAATCTTGCTACATTAGATAGTAAATCTAGTTTAATTACAGAACGTACTCCCATTGTTGTAGGCTTCTTAAATGAGATACACCACGGAGTTAAGCATAAGCTCCAATAAATCAAACTAATTACTACTTGACTGACATATAGAATGTAAGCAGTTAATACTACCAAATAAACTATATTAACCATTTTCTTCCCCTTTATTCTTCATTCTTTTAGACAGTACATCTAAAGCAACTGCACGGTTATAAAGGTCTGTGAATACTATTTGAAATATTTGTTCCATAGTAAATGTTGCTTGCTGAAGTACTCCATGCTTTTCTTCATAACTGAAAGAAAAGAAAATGATAGACAACTTAAAGCTCATTGCTAAAGACAAGCCTAGAGAGAAGTTCTCTTCAATAGTCTTTAGAGTTCCTGGTGATTGCAATGTAGATAAATACCATACGAGAACTACTAAGATTAACTCTACAATGAGAATAGGATATAGAACCCTTAATTTACTTTTCCATGAATTCATTCTAATTCACCTTCTAGTTTCTGCTTCTCAAGGTCTACTAAGACCTCAAGCAACTCAATGATGCGAGCAATGTTATTATTGAACTCATTTTCATCTTCTAGGTCAGCTGTCAAGATTTGAGCTCTGCGCAAAATCAAAATCTGAGTCCAAGAAAGGTCTGGGAAGTTAGATTCAGTAACCATGGGAACTAACTTAAAGTACTCTTGTAGGCTAGATACCCTAGGTGCACATAATTTTATGTACTCGTAAGACTCACTAGCCTTCCTTGCCCAGTTGATTGCCTTTTCTAAGTCCTGCAACCCACCCTTATGTTTGTAGCGAATGACATACTCAACTACTGTTGCGATAGTGTGAGGGAAAAGCGACTTCAATGTAAAGTCCCAAGACTCAATTTTGTTTTGCATATAACGTTTTGGATGAAGTAACTCTTCATTCTTTACATACTTATCTGACATAAAACTACCCTTTCATATTGGTTAGAATACAAAAATCCTTTTTGTTATAATCTTCTACAAACATGCTATACAAAAAGTAACTACTAGCATGATTTTCTGTAAAATTGTTAAGTACTTTATTCAAAAATTGACCTATTCGTAAGGCTGAAATAGACGTAGCTGAACCAGTAATAACAAGAGAGTATAAAAACTCATTTTCCTTGTAACCTTGTTGATTTTTAGCATTGGAGCCAAGAATAGGATTTAAAGATACTAAAATACGTTCATTATAAAAACCATCTTCCACTAATAGACTAGTTTTAAAGCTATCAGCTAGAGAACTATCGTCAATTAACTTTGGAAAGCTAATATTTGCTAACAAACTTACGTTGAATTCGGTCATTGAACACACCTTTACTTCCAAATAGGTGGAGTCATCTCTACAAGTAATACCCCATAGTAAGTGAAAACTAGGTAAGTTAGAACCACTAAACCAATAGTGTTGTAAACAGTCAAACCCACTCCTAAGTTTTTATCGAAACTATCCTGTAAAGAAGAGTAAGACTCAAAGTAAACTGCAACAAAGAGCCAAGTAAGAATTAGCACTGCAAATACAGGAAGTAACACATACTTAGCTCCAAAGATACACGTTGTAACCATACCCAAAACAATCCAAGTAGGTAAAGCAAGGATTGGACTCCAACAAGTGTATAAATTTAATACATTCTTTATTGAGTTTACCATGAAGACACCCCTTTCGGTAGGCTGTCGAAATCTCTTACTGGACTATAAACTAAGCCAGTTCGTTTATTGAAGTGGTATTGACTACCCAAGCGTAATCTTGCATTTTGAGAGTCTTTCTCTTCAGACACAGACGAGAAGATTACAAGACCTGCCTCATGCTTAGCAAGAGATTTCTTCAAGGCTGAATGCACAAAACTATCTACCTCATCATAAGATACAGAGTCCACATGAGCCAAAATAGATAAATGATAAGACAAAGAATAACGTTCTTCATCGTCAGTTCGTAGTATGAAGTTCACATCATTAGCTTTTAGCATATCGATAGAAACCTCTTTAGGTAAGAAACCATTACCTGCAAGTAGGCAACCTCTTAGAGTTTTCTTAAAGTTTGGTGCGTCATATTTTAGTGACTTCTTAGTTGAATAAGGGAAGTATAATACCCCTGTTAGCGAAAATCTTACAAATTGTCCCATAATAAACTCCTACTTCTTTTCAATTATATAAACACATTTTGTGTCAAAAGGAACTGAATCCAACTTAAAGTATTTCTGTAAATAAGTTAGATAGCTATCATCTTTAGATGTGTAATTACTCTGTAAGTGTAAACAGTCCTTCCAAGGAGAAAGAATCCACTTATTAAGTGCACTAGTTACGTTATACTGCTCTTTTGATTCACGACTTAGAGAGCCTAAACCCCAAACTGTATGAAAGATAAGCTCATAAGCATCTTTTACACTAGTTATGATAGAACCATCTTCTTTGGTTTCAATATCACCAATAATTGAATTTCTTTGTAGCTCATGAATCCAAGTATTTATCTCTTCCAAAGCTAGAGTTGATACAGGTTTGAGAGTAAAAGATTTAGACTCATCGTCGGGGTTTGCCCAATCACGAATAATTAAAGAACCACCTGTTTTTAGACAACCGACGAGCATTGAGATGGTTTCTGTACGTTCTTGACGAGTTAAGTAACTCATAATCTCGTGGAAAACACTTGATAGGTAAATAACGTCAAACTGAATGGTTTGTTCTAGCAAATCAGACTCAGTTAGTACGGATACCCCCATACGAGATAATTCTGTCTGAACAATCAAAGAAATGTCGTATGCATAATAGTTAGCACCAGTTGAAACTACCTCGGATATGAACTCTGAAGAAACACCTGAACCAAAATCTAAAATATTGATACCTTTACCTAAAAAGGGTTCTACCACTTTAAATTTTGAATTTGCAGTTTTATTCATTCTTTGAATATAACTATCACTACTATTTAAATAATTATCCATAAATACTCCACTTCTTATATTTATGTACCTTGCAGGACTCGAACCTGCGGTGACTCGGTTATGAGCCGAGGGCTTTAACCAACTAAGCTAAAGGTACTAACAATAATGCACCCTACTGGACTCGAACCAGTATCGGAGGATTAGAAGTCCCCTGCCCCATCCTGTTGTGCTAAGGGTGCTTCGAGGGGGAGATAAAACCCCCAAGAGTTATATGGCTTCCGTAAGCTAACTAAACTAGTAACCTACAAGATATATTCTACCAAACTTTTAGTTTACTTGCAAGCTCAATTAAAGAATAAAATACAACTAGGAACAAACCTAGTTGTATATACTTGACTACTCAGAACGGAACTCTCTTATTCTAGGTACTGGCTTAGCTAATTCATAATAGCTATTACCTAGAGAAGTTAGTTGTTCTTTTGTTGAGTAGGACTTTGTCATGATTTTCTCTAAGTAAAACGTTGGTTTACGAGTGTCTTCATCGTAATATAGCTGGTTTAGGTAAGTTGTAGGTAACAAATATGAGATAATGTACCCTACTTTCTGTCCATCTATATAGAGGTCAACGATATACCTAGAGAACTGAATGTCAGAAATTGTAAACTTAAAGGCGTGAGACTGAGATAGTACCCCTCTACTAAAGGAAAGAGAGTCCCTAACACCCGTCATTAGTTGAGCCATTATAAGAGAGATTGATTTACTGCTAATGTAACCATAAGACCTGTAAAAGTCTTCAGTTTTTACAACTTCGTTATTTAGGTTTAGGATACTAGATTGTAAACACAAATTTATACTATCTTGAGGTAGTAATACTATATAAGGACTAGTAAAATCATCGTACTTACCTATCTCAATTAAGTCCTCTAGTTTTCGTAATAGTCTAGTTCTAGAGTGATATGATACGTGATTAGTCATACTTTACTCCTTTTTAGGTAATCTACCAATAATCTGAGGATGGTAAGATTTAGTATTGATGTAAGTGGAACCATATATTCCACAAAACCTACAAGTTTCTGAAGAGATATACCAACTATGTACATCGCCTATATAGTTAATTACACTATCATATCGACCTACACTGAATATTTTAACCATACTTTCGACTACTAGTTGACGCTCTTCGTTTGTTAAACTTAGGCGGATACCCACTGGTATTGAATAAATTAAGTCTTTACCACGGATTTTAAGTAGATTTGTACCCCTAATAGAAACGGTAATCTCGCCTTCAATATTTTCTCTAGGGTCATGACTGAATACTAACCCATCAGACTCAAGTTCTGGGTGTTGAGTATAGAAACCACTTTCTTTTAGGATACCTTTGAATAGTTTATCTAAACGAGAATAGGCTTCTTGTTTGTATTTTGGATATTTTGTTACTTTGCTCATACTATCTCCTAATCCTTATTTATATACTGATAACCACTATACCCCATAAAGAAACAGTACTCTCCAGTAATTTCCCACTCCTTAATAGCTTCGCCAATACACAAAGGAATGGTTTGACTAGGAGAATGCCTAAATAGTAATCGTAAGTTATCCGTTAGAATTTCGTGCTCTTTATTAGTTAAGAACTGTCTAGTATCATAACCACGCTTACCTGTTACTTGAGTACCGAAGATGGATAGAACAAACTCACCTCTAATGTAGAAGTCTATATTACCCTTTACACCTGTCATAGTGTCATTTCTAAAGGTAATTTCAATGTCTTGAGGCAAACCAGTCCTAATGAAGAAATCATTCTCCTTTAAGAAAAGTCTAGCTACCTCTTGTATTTTCTTGTAAGCTTCACGCTTATATTTGTAATATGGTTTTACAGTTGATTTTGTCATTGGTAGTTACCTCCTAACCCAATATACACTACTATCTCCTCCACCACCTCCTGGGAAAGGATTATAACGTATTATCTCGTTTTCTGAAGCCTTTATGACATAAGAGATTAAAAAATCACTAGGCTCATCTTCTGTAAGCTTACCTAAGTTAAGTGCTGCATCTCTAAATGCTTTGAACTCTTGGAAAGTTAGTTCAACTTTCTTTTTCTCTATTCTAGATGAGTCACCCATTCTACCATAGTAGTTAAAGAAAGCACCGTCCCTATAAACCATCTCCCCAACAGAACCACCCTTATAAGAAATAAGTATTCTCTTGAAACCACCTAAAGTGTAGGAGATTTCAAAAGCATAGTCACTAGGTGAAAAATTTGCTGGTTTGTCAGTTCTCCATACCCTTGACGTAACCCCTTCCACTGCCTTGACGAGGTCTGTGAAAGCCTTTTGTTTGTACTTATAGTAAGGTTTTAATATTTTCTTTCTTTCTGAGTTTGTCATTTTGCAAACCTCACACTTTCATCATAGGTATCACCAAACTGACCAATAAATGCATTACTATGGTTTGAGATACTGTACTTTACAATTCTGCCAATCTTAGATTCAAGCATAGTACCCTTCTCACCTGAGAACTGGTGTAGTATTTCAAGGTTTTTATAAATGGTGTCATACTCTTTGTCTGTAAGTTCTTTCCTTCGTATGTTTATAGAGCGTATATCTCTATCCTTTAAAGTGAACCAGTAACTACCCCCAACGAAGATGTGGAAACCCTTTACCATACCACCTCGAGCCTCTTGAACTTCTCGCTTGAAGTCTATTTCTTCATAAGTTAGTACAACTCTAGGTTCATTCTCTAGGAAAGGATATACTTTAAAGAAATTAGCTTCTTTAAGTAAACCTACAATAACACCTTCAATCTTGTGAAAGGCTTCTTGCCTATATTTTGGATAGGCTTTAACATAATTCTTTAGTGCCATCATCTATATTACTCCTTTACTTCCTATTTATAAACCGCTGCCCTTCCATGGAGATAAACTCGCAATCGTCTTTTGAGATAGACCAGTAAGGTATCTTATCAGAGCCAAAGAATTGATAAACACTATCTTTAGAGTCTGCTTTGAACAAAATCTCCATATTATTTTTGAGAATTGAGTACTCTCTTTTCGTAAACCTCATTTTAGCACTTGGTTTATAAGTCATGTGGAACATATTATCCCAAGATGCACAGACCTTAATACCATTTAGATAGTAATTTATACGTTCATAACTGCCTGTCTCACTAACAACATTACGAATTAGGAATGGCATATCTTCAGATACAAAGCTATACTCTTCGAAGATGCCGTTGTCCTTTAGGATACCCACTATAAGACGTTTAATTTTGTTATAGGCTTCTTGTTTGTATTTGTAGTAAGGTTTTACTACTCTTTCTTTTACTGCCATGGTACCCCTACCTAATTTCTTTAACCTCTAAAGCAACATTCCTATCACAAGCAAACATACGTTGAACCTGTGCTTCTGCACTTGACCTACTATTCCAGTACCTAATCTTGTACATGTCATAAGTAAGTTCAAAGTTATACTTCTTATTCTTACGGTCGTAAACTAGATTAGATACATATTTCCAGTAAATGGATGATATAAAGCAAACATCTTCATAAACACTACCTTAACTTACTTTCTACTTTGTTTAGGATTTCCCCAAATAAAAACACAATCTGGACTATTGTGAACGCTATATGAGTAATAGATACCCGTGCTGCTAGAAACTAGTTGAATGCGTTTCTTGTACCTATTATCTACTTCATCTACTTTAGTTAACTCACGAATACACCTACCAATAAAATCAGAGTCCTTATCAGAGATAGGAATGTTACCTGTAATGTTGTTTTCGTGGTCAACGTAGAATGTTACAAATGGCTTAATAAAAGGAGATATGCTAAATCTACCAATAACTACGCCATTACATTCTATACTTAGCGAACCAATAGCTGGTCCGAAGTTGTTATAAGAAAAAATCAACCCTTCAGGTTTTACATTTCTCCAAATTCCCAATTCGTTGAGAAACTTCATTGTAAAGTTTACCAACTTGTTGTGGGCTTGTTGTTTATATTTGTAGTATGGTTTTGTCATGGGACACCCCCTTATAGTTTTTCATACCTAGTAATACCATCTGAGCAGATGTATTTGCTCTTTAGTTGTTTATGAATGCCAGTAAAGTCCCAAAAGATAGGAGATTCAGATACATCGTCATACTTCTGTAGAACCTCTATACAATCCATTATAGGGGAATTATAACACCCCTCTAACCATGTATTTACTACTGGGACTCGGACTAAAGGAAAATCTACACTCTTCACAAACCCATACTCTAAATGTAAATTGAGGAAATTATGACGTCTGTAGAAAACATCTAAGAGAAGATTGCCTTGAGAATCTTGACTTGCCTTAATTTTGTACCCTTCTGAACCATGAGGTAAAAGAAAACCACAACTTCTGGGAATATCTTTTAGTACCCTAAGTAAGTCAAAGTAAGCCCTGAACTTTTCAGAGGTCTTTGGATTTTCTAATTTGTAAAACATGCGTTTTATTTTACTGCTTCTCATCTAATACCCCCTTATCTTCTATTCTGAATATTCCCCTCGTTTGACAAGCACCTCATGAACTAAGTCGGCAAGCTTGTAAGAGTTGTCGTCAATATCTGGGCAGTAAGAACCACAACATTCACACTCAATCTCACAACCTGAACGTAGGTCAGATTCGTTGTGTTCCCCACACTCTTCACAATACCACGAAAACGAAGAAAAAATATTTTCTAATGAATAGAGTTCTGAAGTTTCTACCTCAGCAGATAATACATCAGATTCTAAGATTTTAATTGCTTCGTTTACACCTTTAGCCAATAATTTACTGTGTTCAAACATCTTAAATACCCCAAAATACTTTCAAAATAAGCCATGCAACCATAGAAATACAAATAACGATACTTAGACCATTCTTAATAGCAATCTCTCGCTCACTAGCGTCTTTAGTAGGTGCTAAAAATAAGTACCCCAAACCAACAAGGCTACTTGTTGCCAATCCCATAGCAGAACCAAAAATCAAATTGCCTTGGTCAGTAAACCAAAAATGGAAACCTAGAGCAATACTTACGATTAGACCTGAAGTATAAAAGAAACTGCTTTTCTCTTCGAAACCCAATAAACCTTTTACCAAACTCATAAAAATAAATCCTTTCTTTAAGCGATAGGTTAAAGTCTAAGTTTAAGTTTTCTTTACTACCTAAACAACTAATAACCTAACTAAATATACTATAATTTTACCACATATTTAACTAAAAATCAACGATATTTAATACCTAAAAAGTAGGTAACTTACTTACCTACTTTATTCCATTATAGAATTGATAGATTTCCTTAAACTAACTAAAGAATCCATACTCTCAATACGTTCAGAGTACAAGATATTTTTTCCTTTAGCTATGATGATGTAAGGAACGTGAATTCTTTCAAATAACTCCTCACCAAAGTAATTTTTATAGTACTCGGGAATACCGTCAGAAACATTAGTTACAGAGTACTGCTCTTTAGGTAATACAGATAACTCATTTACGATGTCTCTTCCGAACTTCTTACATACTGGGCAAGATGGCTTATATAAGACATATACGTGTACATCCTCTGATTCGCTGTTAATGAATTGCTCAGCAGTCATAGGTTGGGTTTCATTTACCTCATCTAAAGTAAATTTTAGAGATGCCCCTAAAACACAACTAGATAAGCCAAACACTAAAGCGACTGCTAAAAATGAAACTAATAACTTACCTTTTAAATTTAGCCTCATACTAACCCCCTTGCCACATGGTAAGGAACTAAAGTAAAGTCTTTATTGTACAATAAACTCTTTAGTTTTACTGCTACCGCTTGGTCGTTGGTCAATACTTCGCCATCAATTACTAACCTTACTTGATTACGAATAGCTGTAACATACCTGCTATCGCTAACATACCCACCTTCAGCTAAGAAGTATTTAGGGTATAGACCAAGTTCACCGTCTTTCTTTAGTTTGTTGAGGAACTTGACTACCTCCTCAAACTTTTTATCTGCTACCATTTGTCATTCTCCTTTAGTTTATTTACTATTACCACCCAAAACTTGATTTCTTACTTTGCAAAGCATACATAGATGCATAAGTCTGTCTCGCATTACCTAGAGATGATACCCCACCCAAAGAAGATTTGTAGAAATCCTTTACTGAAGAAAGTACATAGTTCATAAGAACTGGTGACTCTCCATAAATTTTACGGAATACAACTTTAGCTAAGTTAAAACTTACTTCACAACCTAACGAGTGAAACTCCTCCAAACGCACACTTAGTACGTTTGTTGGATTTTCTATGTAGTAGGAATGAAAGTAATTTACTTTGAGGTAAGGAGATGAGCCTGGATTAAATACCTTGACTATCCCAAATTCAAGCACATGACCATACTCATCAGTATGACTTACTTTAATTAGATTACCTTCATGTTTTACTGAAATCGAGCTTGCGTTAGGATTTGAAATACCATTTAGTGCTAACTCAAATACAGATTTTAGCAATACCCCAATGTCTACTACACTTCTTTGAAGATTGTCTAGTTCTTTATATTTTACCATTTACCAATTCCCTTATTTTAGAATTTAGGAGTTCCCTGTTCCAAGGACTGCTCAAAAATAACTTTAGTTATCTGGTCACCTAGAACCTCTTTAGGTCTACCATATCTATCTTTTGATGGGTAATACACTCGGAGGTAATTTACCTCTCTGATAGTCAGATAAGAGTAAAGAGGTAACAAACCACTACTTCTTAGGAAGTAGATAGCCTCGTCTAAAGCCTCTTTAGACTTGATTACGATAGGACTTTGTGACATGGAAATTGTTGGTTGACCATCTACTCGGTTAGATACACTACCATAGTAAATAGTTGATACACTGTTCGCCATACCAAAGTTCTTGGTAGCCATAGAGTGCAAGGTGTAACCCTTCCTTTGTTTAGGGTATTCAGATTTTCCGTAGTTTAGGTAATCTCGTTGTAGGTTACTCATTAGTTATTCTCCTTTGATTAGTTCTAGTTAGTATTTAATTTTCGTCCAATCACGCAACTTGTAGAAAGAGTTCTCGTCTTCTTCTGTGACACCTTTAGGGTGCTTATGTTTAGATATACCTGAGATAGCACGACTTCTCCAATTCTTAGGTAATTTAATTCTAGTACCCATGCGACCAAAAGGACTTGGATTTACTTTCTTAGTTGAATTATTGGATGAATCAGTTAATTCTTTATCTTTATTTTGGCGCTTCTTGTTATTAGCTTCTAGCTGAGCCATGAAGATATACCCCAACTCGACAACATCTTCCATAGATAAGTCATGTACTACACCCTGCTCGTCCATATAGACAGAACCTTCTACCTCTTCACAGTACTTAGACATACTAAGAACTACATTCCAAGGCTCAAATACTGCTTCAGCAGAGTAGTCGATACAGTTCTGAGTGAAGAAGAACTCGTTCATTGAGTGGTTGTAATAAGTGTAAGCACCACCAAACACATCTTCTAGCTCTTCTTCAATTTTGAGACCGTCAGAATACAAGAAAGCAAGCTTCTGGAAAGTTTCGGAGATTTCCTCTGGAAGAGAAGTCATTTGCTCAGAATTCTGAGAGTGCGAAGTCCTAAGGACGATACCATCGGAAAGACTACAAATAAAATAGTAATCTCTACCATCTTTTGTATAAATATGTTGACCAACTTCAGCAGTAAGAGAATCTTCTTCTAGCTTAGCGTCGTCTTTAACTAAAATAATCACGGTTAATACCCCCATATAACAAACTATAAATACTAAAATAAGTATAACCTATTAGGCTATACTTATCAAGTCTTATGTATAAAAATTATTAAGAACTCTAAGCTAAAATAAACTGTAATTATTTGTTGCCTGAGAACAATCCTCCGATATAGTCAAACAAGTTACCGAAGAATGATTTAACACTCTCCCACATACCCTTAGCTTCGTCGCTAGAAACGAACTTCTTGTATTGGTCAGAAAGAGAATCGTATGCTGATTTTGCATAGTTTTCTAACTGCTCTTTAACTTCTTTAGAGTCAATAGCAGAAGTGTTTTGGTAAGCATTTGCAAATGAAACTAGTTGTTGTACTTGTTCTGGTGTGATAAACTTGTCAAGACCTTTGTCTTTTAAGGCTTTGTTTACAATTTTCTCTACTTCTGCATTGTCAGCTGTTTTACCTTTAGACTCTTTGTACTTAGCTAAATCAGTTTTAATTTGTGCTAAAGCTAAGTCTAAGGCTGCTGAATCAAACTTGTCATTGTTTTTGTTTTGCTCTGCAATGTCAGATGCAGTTGCAAGTTCTTGGTTAGCAACTTCTGCACGTTTAGGGTCTACTTCTTGACCGTTGGCTTCAAGTGCTTTAGTTACCCCAACTAGAGCAGATTCACCAGTTACTGGTACTGGACTAGCAATATCAATGTTTACATCACTAGCACCTGAGGTAATAGCTGCATTTTGATACTGCAATACAGTTACTTTAGCGATGTTTTGTGGAGTTTTGATATTAACTTTAACTCCGTTACCTTTGTCTGCTTTTTGTACCAATGCAGATGAGATGAGGGTAGGAGTTTCACCTTGAGTACCCATGAATTTGTTGTAGTCGTCAATTGTTGTAATCTGACGGTTTACATTTGCAATATCTTTAATACCGAAAGCTTCATTAGTTGCAAGAATTTGAGTATCAGTAAGACTTACCCCATAGACGAGAGTAGGTTTGCCCCACTTTTCGTTGATTACGTCAGTTTGAATATCGGCATGAGCAACAGATACCCCAAATCCTAGAGTCAAGACTGCAAGAGCGGATGCAGACAAGTATTTTACTTTTTTCATAATTAGACCTTTCAAAGCAGATAAACTGCTAATTAAAATAAGTTTGCTGGGTTTAGTAGAACTAAAACCTAAATATAGTAATAATTTTAAGTATAAATTTTTAAACCTGATACTATTTTCCAGTAGTAACTGAATTAAGATTAATGCCAATAAGCTTGAGAGCAAGCTGATTCAGCTTTCTTTTCACTTACACCATATTTTTGTTGAATCCATTCTTTAGATAAGTTAAAAGGTACTCCAAATTCACGATAGCTAGTTGCGACCTCTACTAATTCACTTTTATTGGAACCAAATAAGTTCATGATAAACCTCCAGTTTTTTACTATACTGCTATTTTAACATCATTAAATATATAAGTCAATACCCCTGAGCATGAGAAAAGCAGACCGAGGTAGTCTGCTTAAATAAATTCTACTGTTTTAAAGTTGTAAGCTCTTCCCCTAATGCTAACATTTCTAGGGAATCCCCACTGAATTTTATAACCTAAAGAAGTTACTAACTTCTCAAAGCTATACTCAGACATCATAAGTTTTCTTTTACGAGCATACCGTATAATTAGGTTAATCCCTTTTACAAAAGCCACATCTGCTAAGTATTTACTTTGCATTGAAGAGATGAACTTTGTATCAGTATTATATTTGATACTCATTGAGCCTTTGAATAGATTTTCTTTATACCCCTTAACTAGGGAAGATGTTAAGAGTGTTAGCAACTCTTTATCAGAAAGATTAAACAAATCAACGTTATTTAGATAGAAGTCTTTCTCTGGTAAGATAAGACTCTCACATGTAAATAAGAAATAACCAAAATGTCTTTTAATTTTTACAATTCTGGTATATGTTTTATTTACTTCATTCAACTTATCTAAGGCTTTAGAAAGTCTAAAACCATTTACCTTAAAAGTAGAGTAGTTTTCCATATTTATCTTTTCCTTTTCTAGTTAAATCCGTTAGGGAACTTGTCAGCGAAAGCCTTTAATGATAAGATATCATCTTTCATGTTCTTATAATTTTCTAAAGTTATATAAATTAAAGTACCATTAAACTCTAAGTTATACCCTTCTTTTAAGAACTCTTTTAGGGTTGTAGAAGAAATATAACTACCATCATGATATCGACCTACTAATATTAGAGTTCCTTTAAAATCATTAGAGATATAGAAATAAGGATTTATCTTTATAGTTATACTGTCTATACACCTATTTTCATGACTTAACCCCAGACTCTCTACAACATCTACAATAGATGAAAGATACTTAATTGATTTTAGTGAGCTGACAGTATAAGTTTTATTAAACTTACCTAAATTTACAACCTTAATTCCTGGGTGACCTTTTAAATCTGCATCAAGTCTTTCATGGAGAAACTGCAGTTTACGTGTATCTGTATAGTAGCTCTGCCCAGTCATACCCATAATTACTTCTTTAGTTTCTTTGTTTTCAGTCATCCTTTGTTGTGCCCCTTTCCGAATTGAGCGAATTTCTTTAATAGAGGGTCGTGCTTTTTAGCGTACTCAATACCCTTGTTTCTGACAGTACGAACCATATCATTGTAATCCATTAAGAAGTCTAAACCACTTCGTCTAGTGGATAAATCGACTATGTCGGAAGTTTGCGCATCGTTTGTAGTTCCAAAATACTGTCTTTTCATATTTACCTCTTTTCTGGTGCCATAACTACTAGTACACCAATAAACTTTATAAATATTTTACTATATTTATAAGAAAAAGACAAGTCCATTAACTTGCCTTTAATACTGTACTTATTCGCTGTCTTTCCAAATAAACAAAGCACCTACGCTATTGATAATGTAGAAAATATATTTGCCTACATTGGCAAAATTTCCTTGAATAAGCGCTTTAGCTAACTGAACAAAGTTATAGAACAACCAAAAACTCCACTGAGTCGAGAGTTTTAGCGCATTAAGACCATTAGCTACCAAAGATAATGCAAATGCAACAGTAGTTACATAAGCTAGAGCGTTCATGTTTCCCTGATAACCAATATTATTTGTCCAGTAAGAGAAGATGAATGCACCAATAACTAATACTGGTACAATCCAACGTAATTGAGCTTTAGATAAAGTACTTGCTTTACCTTCTTGTTGAGTACCCCACCAGTAAATTGCACCGATATAGATAATAAATGTTACTGGGTAGGTGATAATGGCTGCCTTGTTGCCAAGGATATAGTCAATTACACCCGAGAGTACTGCATTGATAATGCCTAAGTAGTTACCTAACTTACTTAACTTACCTGTAAATCTAGTGGATAACATAGAGATACCCACGTTGATTACCGAGATTAAGCCAAAAGGAACAAGAGAAGTCCAAGAACCCCAATTAACAAACTTATCTAGGCGTGTACCTAAATAACCTGCTGAGATAGCGATACCCACTACCAATGCGACACCGAACCAATCAAACCACTCAGAGGTGGCGAACTGTTTTAAAACTTTTTTCATATACCTTAGTCTCCTTTAGTTAAGTCTGTTTCATAATTTGTAGGCATTTTATCAAAGGTTCTTTCTGTTGGAAAGAAGAAACCTGAACCCTCTGCATACAGAGTCAACAATATCTTTAAGGATTTACCTACATTATGTTCTGCGATTTCTGCTAACCCATTTTGAAAATCTTGTACGCTTACTTCTTTTACAGATACCAACTTATGAGGCTTATAAGGTTCTTCAGATGTTGATGGGAAGAAGAACTTCTTGATAGTTACAGTATCGCCCTCTTCATTCAACTCTGTAAAGTAGTGGTAGTCGGAACCAGTAATATTGTATTTACCTGGAGTAGAAATGTAACCATACTTAGTATTTGAGAACAACTCTTTCAATACTTTAGTATCTTTTGACACCCTTAAAGCTTCACCGTAAGACAAAGCGTCTGCATACTCTTTATTATAGATAAGCCCCTTAATAAAGGCCTGTACCATAGGGTATCCTACTGTGTATAGATTATACAGGTCATTGTAGAACTGTTTAGTGTTAGGTTGGTGAATTTCATTAAATTTTGCGTAGTAATACCCACCAGTTGCCAAGTTTTCTAACTTGAATAATACCTCATCATATAATTTATCCATATCTGAGGAAATGTAAGATACACCTTCCTCTAAGTGTATGCAATAAATACCTAAGGTTGTAGTTACAAAATCCGTATCGTTAAAATGGTGGATACCTTTTGTTAGGGGGTACACAACACCATTATGTTTAGGGTTTATATTCTTGTAAGTTGTACCTTTAGGTAGTGAGTGTACTTCATCTCCATTAGGTGTTCTTAGTAGCATGACAAGTTCACCAGTTAGATAGTCTTCGATAAAGTATTGAGTGTAATTTCCATTATGGATAAACAACTCAGTATTTGGTTGAATTACAGAATCCATAGGTAATGTTTTTACTTCTGTCATATCTTTCTCCTAGCAAACTTCAATATTATCTGAACTACATCTGGGACAAATCAATTCATCCTTACTGTCACCTGTAAACAAGGGAACTAACCCTTTAAATTCACAGTTTGAACAAACTACTACAACATAACCTTCATTCATACTGTCTACCTCCTCTTGTAAATAGTATAAAAATACCACTACTAATTTCTAATACTATTGTACCAAGAATACATTAAAAGAGCAAGCATATTGCTTACTCTTTATAACCTAATTGTACTAAAAATTAAACACCAACATACTCTAAGAAAGAGTCTATTAGAGTGTAGATAAATAATTGGTTTTGAGTGTCTTCTACCTCAAATACTTCAAAACATTTATTGGAGGAATAGTTTGCACCTCCTCCTATTAGATAGTTCTCTAATTTACTAAAGGATAACTGTCTTAAAGAAGAAAAATTAAATAACTTAAATTCATCTTCGATACCCTTGAGTTTATCTTTTAGCCTCATAATAGGAACTATCATAATAATTAAACCTATAAATAAAATGACTTCTACCTCCAGTAACTAGATGCCATAACGTTCCTTGGCAATGTTTTCCATAATTACATACATTGAATTACGGTAAGGCTCCGGAACAATAGTTTCGATTTCTTCTTTACTAAACAATTTAGCATTTGCAAAACTTTCAAAGTCCCAATCAAAGATTTGAGTACCGTCATCGCTAGTCTGTACCCCTGATAGAGAAAGGAACTCTTCACGTTTAACAGGTTGACCTACGTTAATGTAGTAGTTACCTGTGTCAACTACATACAAACCAGTAGTAACTGCATACATAAGGTCATTGTAATCTTCTTCTTGAAGTTGCAGAGGGTTTTCTTCTGCTCGCTCAGCTGCGTGAATAGCTGCAAACAATGCAATCTTTTCCTTAGCAGTTTGGAAAGATTTTCCATGTAGGAAGTTACCTAGTTCTGCTTTTAGGACTACACGTCCGTCTACAAGTGTTCCGTCTTTAATATCTTTTGGTGCCATTTTAATTTTCCTTTTCTAAAGATTTAATAATTTGACTACGTTTTACGAAAGACTTTTCAGATAAATCCTTCTTAATAGAGGTAAACTCATCGAACATACCGTCCGTTATGGAGTTCCACTTTTTAACTTCTTCTTCTGAGAAGTTACCACTTTCAAGACCATGTTCATACAATCCCAAAACAGACTCATACACAGATGCTAACGTAGATAACAAGGCTGGGATAGCTAATTGAGGACTTACGTCATAATGAGCTACATCAACTTGTTTTGAATCTCCTGAATTAATTCCAGTAATAAGAATTACACCTTTAGCAGAGCCCAAATTGTTAGCTAGGTTTAGCAAATCTAGTTTTGCTTTAGTTTCTTCTGACATATTTTACTACCCTTCTTTTATAGATGATTTGATTTCTTCTGTAGTTTTATCCAATTCAGCAACAAAACTTTTAAGGTTATTAGCCATAGCACTTACTTGGCTAAATAACATAAAAGCCATTTGGATATCATTTTCAGACTTTGCCTTATCTAAAGCAACCTTTAGATTAGAAATGTAGACACGACTTGCCATAGACAAGACGTCATCGAAAGAACCAAAAGCACCAATCTTCATATCATCACCAAAGTCCTTAACAATAATACCTGCTTCCATCTCAGAAATTTGAGAAGATGTTTTAGCAAGTATAGATAAGAAACCACTACGAACCTGATTCTTAGCTACCTCACCAAAATCGTGAGATTGACAATGATTACACATTACACAATACCAACTTTCTTTTAAAATACTTTATAAATATTTTACAATAATTACGGTAAATAAGCAACAAGACTTATACATCGTAACTGTAACCTATTGCAGTATTCTCTTCTTCTAGAAGTTGTTGGAGTTTTGCTAAATCTGATACTATGTAGTTCAAGTGTTGAATTAAGAACTCAGAGTCATTTGAGTTATACATGCACATATCAGAGATATGTTGCCCACTTGAAATACCCCATACCCCAAGGCGATAACATGAATAACGTAATGCCATTACATTAGCGTTATAGACAGTCCTAGAATTTGCTATATCTAAGAAAATAGGTGTCTTCTTAAGCAAAGACTCTACCTGTGATTTACTAGCTTGAGGGTATAAAGTAACATTTGAATATTTTTCAAAGTCCATTAACTTACTTGACATCTTAGTTGGAGCTGCAATATGGAAGTTAATAGTAGGGCAACTAGACACCATTTTATCCAATTCCCAAATATCATCTGTTTCTGTAGTAATTACAACATCACTACCATTCTTAGATTGCATAACCTCATACATAGGGAATAGAAACTCAAAGCTAGAGATAGATTCATTACATAAATCTTTTGCCCCATCAAAACCACCTACAGTTACAGTAGTATTTAGTTCTGGGTGAGATAAAATATAATCTACATTCTTAGGTAACTTCATTACACGTTCAGAAAATACTAATAAGTTTTCTGGTATGTTACCACCTTGATTAGACCTAGAAATAATAACCTGTAAAGGTTCTCCTAAGTTGTTGAATACAATTCCTTTATCCTTATACCCCAAGAGTTCCAGACAGTATAAATAGAATTCAGACAATGTAGGGAAGATTTTTGTACCAACTACCACGGAGTCTGTTTGATGGTTCCAAGTTGCTAACACTTTACCTTCCCTAGAATAAAACTGACTACCTGCTAGACCAAAACCTCCGATAAATGAAGAACTTTTGTACATAAAACCATACTCATTGTAGTAGTCTTTCTTGAATACTGTTCCCCTTTCATCAAACCAATGAATTTCAGAGATAATACGCTCAATAGTAGGTTCAGCGATAATTACTTCACCAATAACACGGTCTATTGTCTTGATTAAGAACCTTCCGTCAACTCGCTCCACCTCGTAATCTAAAGGTAAAGGCAAGTTATTTATGTGCAAAGGAGTTGGTTTGTCATTTACACAGTCCATATATAAGGCAGACCAAATAGATGTAACATCTTCTGGCAAATTAGGACTAGATTCAAGCGTAATGACAGGAACATCACCCTTAGTTCTAAGTAAGGTGTAGTGTAAATCCCATGCTACACTATCATACTCTGTTACAAGTAAAATCATTTTAGTAACTCCTTCCAAGCCTTAGCTACCTGAGGTTTTAGGTACTGTTTAGCAACATCATAGACAAACCCATAGTTATCTAACTCATTGACTGCTTTTCTGATACCCCAAACTAGCATAGAGATATTTTCATCAGAGTCATGATTATCCACATCTACTGGGCAAAGAACACCTGTGCGACCTTCGACTACAAAGTTTGTATTACCATAGTCGACATTATATCCTACAATAAACAACCCTGAGCCTACTGCTTCCATCAATGAAAGACCGAACCCCTCAGCAAATGATGCAGATACATAGGTTGAGTACTCTTGATATAGGTCGTCCATCTTTTGGTGACCTTTTAGAGTAATGAAAGACTCAGCGTCATAATCCTTGATTAGCTTTTCAAGGTTGTTACGTTCAGAACCTTCTCCGTAGATATCTAGAGTTAGCTCACTTCCATCAGAAAGAACTTTACCTTGATTAGCTACTGCAAAGGCTTTGATTAGAATATCTAAGTTCTTTTCATCAGATAGGCGAGATACAGTAACGAATTTACCAATAGGACGCTTATCTTCAAAACCCCCACCTTTAAGCTCTTCTAAGTAACCTGCTGGGGCAACATATACTCGTTTGAACCCACCTAACTGTTCAGATAATAAGTCAGCTTGTTTTTTAGTAGAGCAGATAAATGCATCTACAAGATTACGATTCTTGAATTGGTATTCATAGTAATTATTGAAGAGGATACCGTTATCTGTAATACCCTCAGATACATAGTGCTCAGCGTGAACTACTACCCCTAACTTGAAACCATAGTCTTTCTTTTTAGAGAAAACAGCCTTAGCAGTACCAGTTGACCTATCTAGAAGTACCCAGTCTCCTTTAGAGATACCCAATTTGCCTAGGAATACACTGAAGAGAGACTCTTTAGAAGTATAAAACCTACCATTATAGAAGAATGAAGAGTCATCAAGAGTCTTTACAAACTCTGTTAAGGCAACAGTACCGTCTTTTAGCAAGAAATCTCGCTTATATACAAAGGCTTTATCGTCTTTAGGAGTGTAGTATTCTACAGTATGTACTTTAAAGCCTGCATAATACTCTTTTTTAACTAGACAATAGTCTACTACATATTCTAATCTGTTGTAGAATAGAGGATTTAGTTTGTCTTCATAAGCTACAATGTAAGTTCCTTCTTTAAGTGTGAAGTAAACTTTTGTGTCGTCTGAGTCATCTACTTCATACCCCTTGAACTTATTTTTTAGCCAAGATAAAGAAACCTGACTATCCCTCATGTATGCACCAGTAAGCACATCATAGAACCATAGCACATCTTTTGACTCAATTCCAATATTTCTAGCTAGATTATACACACTAGAACTAGGCATCATATCTAGGAAAATATACTTTTGCGCTAAACCTAAGTCCTTTAGAATTTGGTAACGGTAAGACTGAGCGTACTCAACCCCACTTGATGCGAAACCGATACCTAAGTTTACATTGTAAATTGTCATAACTATCTTCTACCAAAACTTTCTAATAATTTTAAAACGGCAATTACTCCCAACAAAAGCAGAGTCAGAAGTAACAAAACTATAAGAGAAAAACTAAAACCACTATTTAATGCAATCAGTTCACCACCATTATCATTTACTAACTGAATAAGTACAAGTAAAATACCTATATCAAACAAGAATATCAAGTTGTAGATAAGAAATCTCACTAAAATGCTTTTAATCTTTCCTTTATACTTTTTAAAACTCATTGTAAAATAAACCTCGTTCTGTAGAGTTATAATTTGCTTTCTAATTATAACTAAAGTCACTACTACTACCAACTATAAACCATATAGAAAAATAGTAAAATTATGCAAGAATTATTTAGACTTTTAACTAAAAATCTTGCATAATTAACTATACACATTTAATACCTAAAATAGATACTTATAAAAATACCAAGAATTTTGAACTACCCCTAAAATTGCTACCTCATATTAGATATCTTTAGGTATGCTACCCCATTGCCTAGAAAGTAACCACAAACACCGACAGAACCATAAGTCATTATGTCACTGTTTAATGCAAACCTGCAAATGATGATAGCTACTAAGGATAGCATAAACAAGATAATGGATAGTAAACCTTCCCAAGCAAGGAACTTCCTATCTGATCTAGAGATTCTCATTCTTTACCTTTCAATCTTTAGTTGCTAGAACTAACAAGTTGACCTTTGTAGTTTACTATATCACCAACATTTAGAGAGTAGTATGTTTTACTATCCACCGTAATGGTTTGTACGTTACCGTTATCATCTACCATGGTGACATAATAAGTATCAAAGTCAATAGAGAATGCTTTATCTTTTTCGTAATTCAACTTAGTTACAGTGTAAGTTTTATTTTCCTTGATAATCCTTGACCTCTCAGACCTGTAGTAATCAGAGGTAAGAGCATCGGTAATTGAACCATGAGAATTATAAGCCTCAACTATACCACCAATAACTGCAATTACAAATAGTACGATAATGGAGTAAGCAACATAGAACCCTACTTTACTATTGTTCTTCATTTAGATACCCCCTACTCAGTAATGATGCCGTCACGGACACCAACTACCCAAAGTAAGTCACCATCTTGAATGAAGTCCATGCACTTGGCTTCGTAGATAGGGTCAAGCTTAAGGTCACCAATTTGGTTGTTTTCATAGTATTTATGATAGTCATAAGTTGATTTAACTACTGAGAAATCTATACCATCTTCTGGAGCGTAAGTTTTCAAACGTTTTTCGTATTGACCACCTACCTGAACTCCAACCAAAGGTACATCGATTCCCCAATAAAGCATACCCCACATAACACCACAAAGACTCATTCCTGAACCTACTGGCATGATGATACGAGAGAACTTACCTTCTTTGTAAGGTTCTATCAAGGATTTAACTTGTAAAGCTGTTTGATATACTGCTTCCCAACACTCCATACCAAAAGGAATTTCAGCGAACCCCATAGCCTCAGCATCATCTCTAGCACGTTTAATAATTACATTATTATAACCTGCTCGGTGTTGAAAGATTTCAGCTCCGTTTTCCTTAGCTACTTCCAACTCTTGACCAAGTTCACCTTGTGGACAGTGAGCATGGAATGGAACCCCATAGTGCTTAGCGATAAATGACACGATTTGAATTTGAGGGCTCTTCTTAGAACCTGCCGTTACAAGACCAGTAAGACCGTCCTTTAAGGCAGTTTCACATAGATACTGACAAGAACGAGCCTTACCACCCATAGCTCCAAATGCTGAATATTTATCGTCACGTTTCACTAGGTGACCACCGTGTTCTTCTACTGGAGTTAATTCATCTGCATACCCCTCAGCCACTAGGGTATCTAACTCCATAAATACTTGCATACTATTGCTCATCTTATACCTCTCCTACCAAACCATTAAAATTACGCTTCTCTAACAAATAGTTAGGAGTTAAATACCTCTTACCTTCGAGTAAGTCTTTGTTGTAAGGGTGCTTAACACCTACAACCTTAATATGATTTCTTTGCAATAACTCAATGCGACTAGGTTTGTCGTCAATGAAGATGACGTCTTCTAAATCTTCACCTTTGTTATTAAATACATGAAGTAAAGTAGGTAAGTCATAGTCAGACACTACTGGAACTAGAGGTACAGAACCAAACAACTCTTGCACTAACCATAGCTTTCTGAGGTAAATCTCAGCGCTAACAGAGTGCGAGTAAAAGAAAAGTTGATACCCTTCATCAAGCTTGGTTCGTAGGAAAGCCACTACCTCTTTGTTTACGAACTCTAACTGGTAGAGCTGAGGATTATGAAACTCTGCTAAGAACTTACCATCTAAGTCATAAGACTCAGTATTGATTGGGTAGTCTGGGAACTTGGAATACATAGCACTCTCTATATCATAGAAAGAGTTATCAATATCACAGAAAACTACTTGCCTTTTACCTTTAAATTGTGAAATCATTCTTCTACCTCCATAGCATAACCTACTTTTACCGTACCTGTCTGTTCGTCGAAATAACGAACTTTAGCATAAACAACTCTTTCACCGTTAGATGAAATACCCTCTTTAGGTTGCGAGAGAATCATCATCTCAACTCCATTGTATTCAAGTGACTCTTCTCTAGAATACTTTGAGGAGTCCTTTATGTCTGACAATTCAGCAGTTGGTCTAAAATCACCTTTAACTGGCTCTAACATAGAAACCTCCTTAATAAAATTCAATAGGAGATGTAAGACCATACTCCTTAGAGTACTCTACAAATTTAGCCTTTTCAAGTTTAGGATAAAATAACTGGCACAAACCTTTGACGGGTTCAATACCCTCAGCGGTTTTTACGCAGACCATAGGACTTCCTTCTTTGACGAAGATGATTGCTGAACCTGCTGCTGAAATCACAGACTTAGCCACTTCAAATGACTTGTGACCTAACATGGTTGAGTATAAGTGGATAAGGTCTTCTTCCGAGTTGATAATTAGACCAACAGTACCAGAGTTCCATTCAGCACGTTTAAATTTAGGATATAAATCAATGTGCTCTTTTACAACTTTTTCTACTTGGGAAGATACAACCTTGCGCTCTAAGTTCCTAACTTTAATAATGTTAGATAAGTTAGATTTAACCTCTTCCTCATCAGATACAAGTCCTAGGAAAGAACCTTCTAGCTTAATGTAGGCTGGGTAAGAGGTTGGACGTAGGTTCTGTAGTCGTTTTACAAGTACCTCTGGCAAGAATCTAGCCGAGAAGTACCTCTTAAACTTTTTGAAGATGTGTTTGTTAGGCACATCGAAATAAATTAAATCTTTTTTCATTTTAAGTATAATACCCCTTCATAACAGTTTAGATATATTTTACTATATTTAATAAATTTTAACAAGTAAACTTAAAAACCAACGATAACGTTGGTTTAGTTATTTACTACTTCCATTCATATAAGAAAGGTTGTAGTTCTCCATTTTTAATTGTTGCAAAGCGAATACCCCTAATATATTCTAGTTGACGCTCATTTAGAAAACTTACTAAAGGAATCATTGCTTCTCGAAGTGACTTTCCTTTTAGGGAGTAGTAAAGAACGTTCAAGTCTTTTGCATATTTACCATAAGCGTTAGCCTTCCAAGTGAAGTTCATGAAGTTCTCTAAGTGAAGTTCTAGCTGTTTTCCACTAGAGAGCAACATCATTAGCCTACCATCTACTAAGATTAACCTGTAACCTTCGAAGAACCTTGGGTCAGAAGATGCAAGTTCAATTCCTGTTGTAGCTGTCATAGTGTAATCTCCATGTCATCTACTTTTTTGAATAACCCATCATAGTTCTTAGGTTTTACATAGATTAAACCAGTTCTAGAACTGAATACTGTTACTAGCATAATCAACGAACCAATTAAAGGAACTAACCAAGAATATTGCACCTTACCACAAATTCCTTTAGAAACTGATAGTAGAGGGTAAAGACTTGAAAGGTAACAAACACCAACAAGTGCAATACCAATTACCATTAGTTTAAAAGTAGGGGCAATGAGTGCTAAGGCGATACCCACTAGATACACTAGGGATAGGAATCTGTAAAGTAAGCGAACCTTTGGTCCCCAACCACAAACCTCTTTACCTACTCGGTTGTAAGCAAAGAAGTGTAGAAATGGAATGAATGATAGTAGGAAACCACCCAATCCAACTCTATTCATCAACCTCCAAGTAGCAAATGAACGTAGTAGATAAGCTAAAAGGATAACTGAAAGTAAAGAAACTAAAACATTGTAAGGTATTTCTCTAACATGCTCTAAGGTAAAGCTATCATGAAATACTAGGTTATTACTATTAAACAATAGTATCACTCTCCTTCAGGAGTTTTAACACCAATAACTAGGTCGTATTCTCCAGGTTTATTTTGGTTTTTTCTGATTTCTGGTTTATCAAGAATACCCCTACTACCTGCTAGGACATCCCATGAGATAGAAGATACAGGAAGTTGTAGCAAGGTTAGTTGAGCAATGACTTCTTTGTATAGTGGAAGTAAGAACTGTGAATCACCTCTTACACCGAAGTCTAACCAATCCTTAATAAACTTAGAACGTTTTTCTCCTACCCCATAACTAACTGAACCACTTTCTAGGTTCCATAGTTGCAAGTTAATTTCATTTCCATCCTCATCACCTGCAATGAACTCGAATAGAACACCAACTCTAGGGTGCTCACTGATAGTTGCATATTCAATAGAATAACAATCTGTTGCAGTTTCTAAGAAACGTGACATGCGATAAAGCGACTTGATAAGAGGTAGTAACTCTTTTTTAGATATTTGTCTGATTTTTGCCATAAAAGGACTCCTTTGTTTTTGTTTAGTTTACTATCTAGAAAGCTTAGTGCTAGTGTGGTCTAAAGTTAACCTACTTCGATTAGGTCTATCTTTTATCATAGAGATAAGTAGCTTAGTTGTTAGGTCTTCTAAGAACTCGTCGTGGGAAACGATGTTAGATAAACCAAGAAAACTTTCTTCTCTTACAGACCACTCAATGTGCGTACCCCTAACAGTTCGGGTAAGGGATAATTTTGGAGACTTACTGAAGTGGAAGTCTATATTTGTTCGACTACCAGTAGGAGTTTCTTCTACTGAAAGAAAAGTAGTTCTAAGATTACCATACTTCTTAGTAACATCCATTTCATAAATCTGAGACTCAAGATAATCTTTTAAGTTTGCGAAATGTTGCCTAGTTGTAGATGAATATTCGGCTGTTGACATAAGTAACTACCTTAGTTTAGAATACCAGTTTCTTAGGTACTCTGTAACTTCCTTTCTAGAAAAATTTCCATACGTTGTATCTAGCCTTAATTGGTGGAACATCTCAAAGCCTGAGCATGAGGGAAGTACCCCACTAGAACTGCAGTATTGGAAGTAATTACTTACCATACTCTTATGAGATAAGAGTAAGTCAATTACTCTTTTTGTTGAGTTCATGATTTATTTCTCCTATATTTCTAGTTTAATTATTTTCTCTTGGGAGTTAGATATCTCCTCTTCTAAGACCTCTCTAATAGAAGCTGAATCAAAAAGTTTTACTAAATCATCGATATCCTTGATACGAATGTTTTCGATTTCGTCATCGTCTACTTCGTACTCACCTACCCATGTAAGATATCTAGAGCAATTCCACCTGTCATAATCACGAACAGTTGCTCCTGCCCTATCCCTATCAGATACCCCTATTACAGTTTTACCAAACAAGGGAAAGAGAAGTTGTTTTGACTTCGACAACTCAACACCCATAGTTGCATAGGCTAGATAACCGAGAGAGCGAAGTGATAGAGAATCGAAGATACCCTCACATACAAAAGCTACATTAGAGTGTAGGTTTGAACCTAACTGCTCTAAGCCGAAGAATAGATGCTTACGAGAGAAATACTTACTTGGAGTAGTGATGTACTTCTTCTCGTCAGGATACCAACCAATTAAGGCTAGGATATTACCTAACATATCCTTAACTGGAAAGACGAATCTACCCTCAAGTAAGCACCTACCTGTCTTGGTTTCCAAACCTAAGTCAGAGTAACTAGATAAACTTTTTAGAGGTTCTAAGTCTACCGCATTAGGTAGTTTTACAAAACCAACCTCTTTTAAAACTTCTACCATGCTAGGGTCTTGATAGAACCTCAGAGAACAGAGTTCTTCATAAGTAGAACCTGACTCTAAAGACTGGAAGTATTTCCATACCCTAGAGAAGTCTTGAGCATATAACTCAAATTCTTTTAAATTAATCATCTTCTACCCAACTACATTATCAATAATAACGTCCTTACACTTGAACCCAAAAGACGAGGTATATGACTTATACCAAAAGCCGTCGGACTCAAGATAATAATCATTCCCATCATTTAAAGACAAGGCTGAAATAACACCGTTATTCCTACCTACACGTGTAATGCGTCTGTCTCTAGTATAAACTACTTGAGGTGAACCCTCTGTCAAAGTAAGGACAGATACAGTTGAACCAACCTCAGCAACTACTGTTTCTGGCTTAAACCCAACAAATAACTTGTGAGGGTGAGCCATATTGTTGATTGATTTATCTTGTTTTTCAATGAAATTACCATTCTTGAGATTAAAGTACCCTAAAGAAGTCTTTATTGTACCATCCTTACGACTTACACTAATAACTCTTGTCAATGTAGATAAGACTTTAATCGACTGACCTAAGGTGTATAGCATAACTACATGACAACCTCTAGTAACTTCAGAAATATTATTTAGATTTTTAGCCATATTTAATTCCCCTTTAACTCCCTAAGTTTGTCAAGGTTGAAACCTACGAAGAAGTCCTCTGGGTGAGATACCCCCTTTGGTAAGATAATCGGTACAGTACGGATACCGATTTTACCAATCAGTTCTTCGTGTTGTGGGTTGTCTCCGTCGAACATAATCTCTTCAAAAGGAATCGAGTTACTATCCAAAAAGCGCTTAACCTGTCTACACGATGGACAAGGACGTTATTTTGGATTTCGTGTGATTACTACTACTGACATATTTATTTACTACCTTTCAAATGCTTATTCTAAATCAAGACGATAGATATTCCCACCGCTGACTCTATAATAATGCTCTACTAAACTTCCATCGGATAATCTAACTTCTACCCTAAAGGCATCGATTTCGGTTTGGTAAACACCATACTGCCAGTTCCCTACCCCATAGATTTCATTGAGCTTTTTAGCAAGGAAATCTTGTTCCTTTTTGTAGGTAGTTAAGTTACTGGTGAAATCTTCCTTAGGACTACCAAGCAGATAAACCCCAACCAAAGTCAAAAGACTAACCAATAAAAGCGAACTGAATAAACCTAATTGTTTTAAATATTTCGACCTTAAGGCAATACGCTCAGACTCGCTGAGCGTTTGTACCATATCTTCGTCATAAAGTTTGCGACTTAATATTCTGCGTTTGAATGAAAATTTTATACGGTCTAATAGATTAAATTTCACTATACTAACCTCTTTTTCAATAATGTGCTTTTGGGTTCATAAATTCTGAAATGACTTCCTTGAACGAAGTCTTCATTTCCAATAAAGGCGATACCCTTAGTTACAGAGTCTAGCGAATTATAGACATCTTCCTTATAATAGTCACCATATCCACGCTGTGCGATAGCATAAGCAATGTCTTTAGGACTACGGACTGCAACATCTGAAGTAACACACAAAGCTGGAGATAACCTAGAAGAGTCAACCAGTATCGGAGCAGAACTACCATCTACTAATACCGAAACATAACCTTCTCCCCTATCTAGAGAATCTACCCAAGCAATACGGTTTTCATCTAGGTAAACTGGACTACCAACTTCCAAAGGTTTATTATAACCTAGCAACTCTACTAACTTCTTAGATACTTTATAGGCACTAAAATGCTTTCCTAGGTCAGAGATAATAACCATATTTTCAAAAGAGTACCCACTTTCCATGGCGATTTTGACCATTCTTACCAAAACGTCAATAGTGGAAAGTTTAAGAGAATACTTAAAGGTTACTTTTTTAGCACCTTTAAGGTTAATTAAATAGCCATTATTTGTAACAGATAAAGGAACATCCTCATTAGTATGCGCAAATGTATAAGCACGTGGCAAAGCTAAAGCTAAAGTTCTAAAATAATTAGAAGAAGTATAAGGGTTACCAAAAAGATACAAAGCCTTGAAGTCATATTGTACTAGTTTGTAGTAATCTTCTAAAGACCATGTATTAGCGTCATGGATTAAAATCATAGAGTTTTCATTAAAGCAACCCTCTTCAAGGTTTGATAGCTTAATTACCTTAACTCCTTGCACATCAACCCAAGAGGGAGCGTCATAGTCTTTTACTACTACGACAGTATCAGAGAGAGTTGAGCTCTCTGTAGATGCCATTAAGTGGAATGCTTCTTCAAGAGCATCTTTATTGGATACCCCATTAGCCATAATAAGACCTAAGTTGCTATTTAGAGTAAGGAAAGCCTGACGTTCTTGATTAGAGAAACCTACATTATGCTTTTCTTTCATAAGACTTACAACCTCATCTAGAGCAGAATCCTTGTAGTCAATCCTAGACTCTTGTAGTTCAGCAAATCGCTCTAAAACTTTTAGTTCCTTTTCAGCATACTCAGTAAGCACATAGTTTTTACCAAAGTCTACAATTAAACCTAAGTTGTTTGCTTGGTTTAGATAGTAACTAGACCTTGGAATAGAGTAGTACATAGATTTACTATCTACTTCATAATTAGGTAAACCTTCTACAAAGTACCTGATAAGACCAAGCTCACCTTTTGATAAAGGTGTACCTGTGAGTTCAATATTTTCTCTAAGCTCTTGAGGAACTTTACAAGTTAACTTAGACGCCAGTGAACACAATAAATAAGTTGTTTCATTTTTTCTGTAAGCGTGTCTTGCACCCTCAATTAATAGAGATAACTCCCTATAAAATACTGCACTACTATTCTTATCTACAATACCGTTAATGTAGAAAATCTTTTCTGCTAACTCAAAAGATAACTCACCTTTTAAGTATAAGTAGTGGGGGCAAGAACCGAGTACTGCACCTAACTCTTCATAAGTGAAGTTTGTATTAGTACCCACTTTAGGGAAGTTGGTTTTGAATAAAACCTTTAGCAAAGATAGATAGTCCCTAACTGAACCACGTGGAACTAAGTCTGCAAAACGAGAATTAGTATGTGGAATAAGCCTGTATTGTAAGTCAGCATCTTCGTTGTAGTCCAATACCTTATTTACTAAGGTGTGAGTATATTCTGAAAAAAGACAAGTAGATACATCTAAAGAAAAGCCTCTTTCTTGAGTAGAATAAACCTTAGTCTGAATATTGTTTAAGTTAGTTTTCCAAGTTGGAGCGAAATTAGTAGAGAAATTACTGTGATTTGTTTGACCAATTTCTGGTAAGTCTTCAAATTTATAAGAAGATGCACCGCTAAAAGATAAGAAAGTTTTAGTAAAGTCTAGGTATTTAAAACCATAGGTTGCTGACTCATGTAGATACTCATTGATTTCTTTATCTTCTGTATTAGTAAACTCAGTAACCGTGTTAGGCACTACAACCCAGTTAGGTCCAGTTGATTTACGAAACTCTAAGCAGTTAAAACCAACAGTTTTTGCTTCTGACTTTTGTTTTCGTAATCTCACCGTACCCTTATAACTATTTCCTCGGATAGTTACTAGCTTTCCTATAAGACTTATGTCTTCTAAAATAAAGATTATAGAGCCTTGAGGGGTTAACATTGTAGGTTTAGAGTTACCAAAATGATTTTCTTGCTTACAAGTTACTGCATATAAGTCAAGAACTGCAAATTCTCCACTGGAAAGAACAACACTTTCATACTCTTCTGGCTGTTGTATAATTCCACTAACTACCCCATGGAGTAGGAGTCCGTCAAGAGATTCCTTTTGATTAACATTTTTAACAATATCTGCTACTAACATAACTATACCTTTTCGTTTTATTTACTACTATTTTAGCATCTTTACTAAAAAATAGCAAGTACATTAAGTACCTGCTATGATAAGGAATCTAGTATCCTTCTACCCTTTTCTTTGCCACTTAGTATGCTAGTAAACTCGCTTACCCAAGATGGAGCGGAAACTCTTTCTTTAGAGATATAGGAGCCTGGATAACCAGTTTCCCACCAAAAATAATGATACCTAACCAACTTAAAACACTCAACAACAGTTGAGATTTTAATCTCGTACCCATTACCTTCAAGTAGAATGTCACTTCCATACTCTCTTACATTAAAACCATGCTTTCTGGCAAAGGCTCTTGCCTCAGATGTGATTTTGGGAGGGGCAGAGAAATCATTATATCGCTCTTTAAGGGGAATAACACCCTCAGATGTAGCTACCAATTTAACCATTCTGACCTCCATCTACAAGTTATCTAATAAGACACTAGCCATTGACTGACTACTAATCAGAGTTTTGAACTCTTTTAACCATTCTGGAATAGGTAAATCATGTTCTTTATAGCAGTGAGGAGCCTCATCTTCTAAAGAATGTTCTGGGTAGTAATAGAAGAATGGGTCTTCTTGTTCCCATACATACTCAATGTAGCTAATACCCTAACCTACAATGGCTCGATAGTAAGTCCCATTTTCGTGTTCTTTATCTTTTACAAGACCAATTATAGGGTTAGATAAATCACTTTCTAAACGAAAACCATGTTTCTTAGCTAAAGCTAAAGCCTCTTCCGTTACTAAGGGCTTAACAATATCCCTAAAAGGGATTTCACTTAAAGGAATGTCACCTAAGTTAGTTTTTACTACTTCTACCATTCTAACCTTCCTCCAAAGAACTTACTGCCTTGCTATAAGCGTCCCAAAAATCTTCGAGGTTACCTGACGTCGGGAATTCACCATAACTCACATAACATTGAATAGCTTCTTCTAAGTTTCCCGCATCTGGAGCTTCAAAAGGAACTTGCTCTAAGTCATATCTGCCAAGAATGCTACCTAGTAGAACCCTCTTGGCAATCTCAAGTCTACGAGCCTCCTTAAGTTTTGACATAAAATCTTCTTTTGTAAGCATAGGATACCCCTATTCTAGGCGATATTTACCAAAATCAATACTTAAAGTTCCTGTAAATGGTAGGCTTTCTTCTAGAATTTCAATTCTAGACTCAAACATATCTACTAAGTGAACTAAGTAAGATTCAACCGTGTGGCAAGGTTCTCCGAACTCACCGTGGTGTTGTTGGATAATAGCCTGCAACCTGTAATAGAAGTCACTACCAAAAGGTTCAATGAATTGGATATCGTTAACTGGCTTCATTGTAACTTCAAAGCCTTCAATGATATCTTCTTTAAACTCAAACAAGATTTCTTGCCCTAAGAAGTTGTGGGTTGCAAAGGCAATATCAGTACGAGTACCGTTATTATACTCCATGATTTTACCCATATCGTGAATTGCAAGACCAATGAATACTAAGTCTTTGTTCATATTTTCACGAATGTTAGGGTAAGTTTCCCAAATGAATTGCAAGACTTTCAACATCTTAAGAGTATGGGCAAGCAAACCTCCACGGTAGGCATCATGAATTTTAACGGCTGCATATTCGCTACGGAACTCTTTACGGATACGATTGTAAATCTTTTTAAAGAGTTCAAAGCCATTAGGACTGAGTTCTGCTTTTAGAATAGCATAGAACTCTTTTTCATTGGCTGCGATATCGTACTTGGTAGGGTCAAGAGGTGTAATGTCGATACCCAAATCAGCTACATCAACTGCAACTACCTTTTTCAAGATAAGAGATTTAGTGTCATTCCAAACATTTACTTCAGCTTCAACGTAAACTGGTACACCTTGGTAGTCTTCGGACTCTAACTGGTCATACAATTTACCACCCCACACCTTAAATTCAAGATTTCCTTGAGCCTTTAAAGTACCGTTATAGTAGTTTTTACCATTTTTAGCAGTCTGAACAGAGTAAGAACTAAGAATAGAAATACCTGATACAGTTTCTTTATCTGCCTGTTGTAGGATTTCTTCTTTATTTAACAATTTATATGTTGACATCTATGTTTTCCTCGCATATTCAATAAATATAATATAAGTATAACAAACTTACACTAAAATAGCAACTCAGTTCTTCATTTATTTTAGTTACTTAACGTATAAATTAAATCACCTTTAAGTACATACCCCTTTTCGTAGTATGCAGTAATCTTTTCTCTAGTCAGTAAATCAATAAATGCCTTTACTTGAATGGAACTGATACCCCCTATGGAAGATAGGTTACCGTTAATAGAAACATATACTTTTATAGGGTCTTCCACAGTTAGAGAGGATTCTATCATCTTACTAAGACCATTTATGATATGCTTAGGAAAAACTTCTGCACCCTCAAGTACAAAACAAGGGTAAGATAACTCAGTTGAAGAGTACCTCTCAACAGTGTTTACTACTTCTTTTGGAGCATCTTCAAGTACTTCTTCTTCAGATGGAGTAGTATCTTCTTCGATTTTCACTGACTCTTGACTAGGTTCCTCTTCAATCTCTTCAACTTCGTCAACATCTTCAGCTAAATCTTCATCTAAACCTATCAAATCTTCATCATCTTCTAGGAAAAAATCATCTAGTTCTAAATTAGTATCTTTCACGATGGAACCTTTCTATAACCATTTAACAAAAGTGTAGTAGGAAGATACCCTACTACACACCCATTTGACTTTTTACTTGAACAGTCATTGAACATACACGACTTGCTTGCTTAGATGGTAAGTATAACACAGTAGGGTGAACTTTTCCATCTTGAAGTACAAATCTAACTGCAACATATTCAGAATTACCTTCTTGGTAAGACTCTTTAGCAGACTTGTATTCTTCACCATTACGTTTAGATAAACCACCATTCTGCAAGATGAAGTTAAGCATATAGCTTAGTAATCCATCATTAGCACCTGAGATATAAAGAACACGCTCATCGTAATCACGGTAGTAACCAAATCCTTTAATGTATTCAGCCATGACTACTTCTTTGTCCTCTTCCTCAAGGTCTGGAGTATATTCTTCTTCAACTTCTACTTCCTTGGCTTCAACTGCACCTGGCTCTTGTAAGTTGGCTGTTGCTACAAGTTCCTCTAAACCAAAGGCTTGACCAAAGGCTTCAAGGGATTTAGCAATACCACCAATTTCAACTTCGGTTGTAGTTAGACCAGTTAGGAATTCGTAGTTTGCAATATCTTCAGCTACCGAGATAGCAATATCTACAAACTTTTCAGCTTCTTCGAAAGGTATATACCTATCTAAATAGTCTAAGCCACCAGACTCCATATATTTGCAGTAGTCGTTCCACTTCATTTCGAACTCGTCCATAAATACTGAGTGAGGTTCTAAGAACTTATCGAGATGGACACCACACTTATCTAGCTTAAAGAAAGTAGGGATAACGGATTTGATATTTTCTTTGATATACTCTTCCGTAAGCTCAATCTCTCTAAGAGAGTTAACTACCCCTTTGAGTTTACCTAGGCTCTTGACATAAGGCATGACCTCGAACAAGAAAGCAGAGATAACAGGACTAATAACCTTGTTGTGGTTTTCTTCGTCCTCTAGGTACTCTTTAATACGTCTTACCTTATAGTCATAGATTTGACGGACTTCCCACTCATAGAGTTCATGGATATTACCACCCCAAAATGGGAAACCTTTAACTCCATACTTGTCGATGATTTCTTGTTGGAGTTGGACTGGAATTTCAGTTTTCTTAGCATTATACCAATGACTACCAAATCCAAAACCAATATACAACGGACACCAACCTTCAAGGTCGAGCATGAGTGACTCACGAACGAGTTTCATAGCTACTGCTGGGTTAATGGAGTTGTGAGCCTCCATAACGATTTCGTCATGGACGAAACATGGGAGTAGGAATTTACCCCACCAACCCCTATCAATGATGTTTGAATAGAGGTTTACCATAGCTTGTTTATACAAATCTGCTGCAGTACCTTGGATTGGGTGGTTACCCCCTTGACGCTTAACCGAACCAATACGCATATTTGGTGGGAAATAACGTCGTCTACCAAAGTATGTCTCAGCATACCTATTCGCTACGGCTTTTTCAAGGTTTTGAGCGATGAAATCTTCTGTTACGTCCATACCCTTGAAGTAAAGTTTACGCAGTTTTGCACCATAAGTTGTAGATTCTGCACTACGGACACCAGTAACGTTCTCACCAAGAGATGCATCACCCATACCATAAACGATACCGAAGTTAACCCCTTTAGCTGCCCCACGTTGTGTCTTAGATACCAACTCATAAGGAATTGAGAACATCTGTGACGCTTTAAGTGTGTGATAGTCAGAGTCTGGGTCAAACAAGTAATCAATCATGGCTTGCTCTTGTGCCATAGACATCATGATACGGATTTCCACTGAAGAGTAATCCGAGTCCATCATGTAGTACCCCTTACGAGGTGAGATATACTTCTTGACCGTATCATTATAAGATTGATAGTTAGGGTTAGATACCGATACACGTCCTGTTTCCAAGAACTGCTTAACACTAGAGAACATGAACCCATCTGGAGTTGAAATAGTGTCGATATTCTTGATAAAGTCTGACATTAGTTTAGATGCATCACGGTACTTCAAGATATAGTCAGCGATAGGATACTTAGGAGTACCATCGTCCTTAGTCATACTCTTAAACTTCTTGAGAGCGTCTTTTGATGTACTTGGTGCACCTGAATCAGTATATTCTACAACTGGCATACCCAAATCTTCAAAAAGAAGCTTCTTCAATTGAGGGGCAGAACGTAAGTTAAGCGTATATCCTGCAATACCGAAGATAAGAGATGAGTATTTTTCCACGTCTTCTTCAAGTTGCTTACGAAGTTTAGCAATCTTATGAACTGCTACGTGGTGACCATAGAACTCTTGGTAAGCCACTACCCTAGAGAACTGTACTTCGAGTTCGTAAACTCTGCGCATACCCCATCTATCCCACCAGTTTTCACGTTTAGCAATCTCAAGCAATTCCATCATGTTATCTGTATCTGGACAAGCATAGTACATTACAGATTCATAAGGCAAGTCTGCAAAGGTAACGTTACCACTACCCCACTTACCTTCAACGAAATCACTCAATTCGAAACTATCTCTACCCAAGAATCGTTTAGAGTTAGGCTTCAAACCTAGCCTCATGGAAGTATTCTCAGCTCCATAAGATAGGCGAAGAAGAATCATCGTATCATGCATAAGATTCAACTTAATACCGTAGATAAACATTACCTTCGAGTCAAATGAACCGTTATGGCAAACAATCATCTTTTGTTCAAGGATTGGTTTAAGATAAGTCTCCATGAAAGTTCTAACTTCAGACTCTTCTACAATATTATCGATATTCTTATGGGCAATAGGGATATACCAAGCATCAGCGTAAAGGATATCATCTTCCAAACCTAACCTTGCAATCTTTTCTTTTTCAGCTTTAGTAGGTTTAATTGTGAAGATGAAACCAACAAGTTGGTCACCCTGACCTGTGATAGACTTGAATGTAATATTAAGACCAGTGGTCTCCGTATCGAATCCGACTTCTAAAGGATGCTTATAGATACGTTTAGCAATAGTCTTAAAGACTTCTAGGTCATTGATGATGTGATACTTTCTATCTTTAAGCCAAACATAAGACTTATCTGGATTACGTTCAATAATCTCAGCCAGTGAATAAACATCATCCGAAGATACATTTGAGTCTTGTAGAAACTCTTCCATACCCGTTACTTTGAGGTCATCAACCCTAGTAAACTCGTCCAACACTAATGCAAATTTTCTTTGCTTTCTAGTATTTTTAGACATAGGTACTGGTTCAGAGTAAACATCTTCTAAGAATAGAACTTCATCACCATTAGAGTACTCTAACCGCTCAATCTGATTTTCGATAAGCGAAATCTTTTGACCAAAGTAATCATAATTATAGATACCCTTGGAACCAAAGTCAGCATTGTTGCTTAGGTTGTAGAAATCTTCTTCCCTTTGAGGAATACAAATAGACTTCATACCCCTAATAATAGAACCCATACGAGAGAAGAACTCAACATTAAAGTCAACTTGCTCACCATCTACAGTGATATCATCAATTTTGATATCCCCTGTATTAACTTGGATATACAATTCTTTCCAGTTCGAGTATTTACGTCCTTCTTCAGTTTCAATACCCCTATCAACGTGGATAAAATCCTTGTCAGTCGGACAACTACCCAAGAACGAAATATAGGAGTCAAAATCATAACCTATGAGATTTATTTTAACCCCATCTTTTGAAATATAATAGCCTTTTAACACTAGAGCTCCTTCCTACCTACAATTTCCATAGGGAAAGTGTATGTTTTAGAAAATACTGGGTAAGAGAAATCAATACTACTTACTAAGAAGTAATAGTAACCATCTTTATCGAAAACGTAATCTGCCTTGCATTTCTTGCAAATGAAATAGAAAAGCGCCTTTTGTATAGACTCTTTCAGCTCCTTTTCGGACTGTACAAGACCATCTGATGGAGTTTTGTAGTATGTTTTACCTAAAAATGATTTCTTAAGACTAGAACCATTACCATATAGTTCTCGTACCAAGATATCTGTAATTAAGCCTATATTTGTTTTTACAAGCCTTCTAGGATTTGTACCCTGTAATAAGACTACACCATCTTGCATACTAAGAAACTCTACATCTTTAGATGCATACTCTTCTTTTAAATGTTGCAATGTTTTTTCAGAAGTGTACTTATTCCAAACACAACTGCTAGTCATGAAAGGCTCTAACTTAGGTAGGTAGTATTCTTGAATATACTTTAAAGCACCGACAACAGTCTGAGATGAATAAGAAGAAAGAATATCATAGTAATTACCTTTCCTCTTTGTAGCTTTCTGAGTACTGAAGAACTCAAAATCCTCTACCAAGTAAGGTAAGAAGTCCTTTACACAAGTTTCCAAATCATCTGAGTCAGCATTTATCAAAATTTCTACGTCAGAGAGCTCTTCTTCTTTTTCATTTTGAGTATCTACGTGATAGTGAAGAGTCTCATCTTCCATACTAGACTCATTTCTAAGAACATTTTTAAGTATGGACTTCATTGTAGAGATAATGTAGTGCCTTAGTTCGCCCTTTTCTCTTGAATAGTGTTTTATTGCTTGGTGTAGTGTAGCATCAAGTGCATCGTCTTTCCTACTCCTCCAAATAACTGCTGCATATCGTTCATTTTCGTGGATTGTTTCATGAATTGCTGCTAAGAGGGCAGGGGACATTGTTGCATTTACGTTATCAAAATAACTAAGCTTAGACAAAAGCACCTAACCTCCTAAATTCTTCTAACCTACGCTCAATATCAGCTAACTTATCTGGTAGGAAGATAGACTCTACCCATTCTTTGAAGTCTGCATGCTCTTCACAAAGAATAGTTAAGTTCTTTTTAGCTGACTCACGACCTTTAATAGTCGATAATAACAAATGTACTAGGGAATACCCCAAAGTCTCTAACTTACTAGACATCTCTGGAAACCTACCCCAAGCAAGAGAGTAGTCGATGCTTTCTTCTACTAGTTGATGTTCTTCAGGCTCTTCTACGAATCTATTTTCTGAGTACTCTCCGTAGCCATCTTTTACATCTTCACTACCACCTTTATCAATCTCATTTACCAAGTAGACTTCCTTTTCTAGCTTCTTGAAGTCACTAAGTTTACGAAACTGCCTATGTGAGTAGTCAAAACCACCGATATTAAACTCCTCTTGAGATAAGTCAATACCACCTGCTGCTGCCTTTTCAATCAGCTTGTCAGTAAAGTCAAACCTATCTACTGCACCTTCCCTAGATTGCTGAATAATCTCAGAGGACTCCTGTTTTCCAAAATTAGAGAACAAGTTCCAAACCAAACCTATCCTGGAAAAGTCGGATATACCTAAATTACTGTAATAACTCAATTTTACCATTAGAATTCAACCTTTTCAGAGAAAATAGATGAGAAAGCCTCTTTCTTTTTGTTTACTTTAGGCTTAGGGGCAGTACGAACCTTAGATACAGATTTATCTTTTTTAGGCTTCTTAGGACGAACAGAAACGACATCTTTCTTCTTGGTTGCTACCTTTTTAACTTTGGTAGAACTTTCTTTGATGAGTTCGTCACCCCACTCTTCTTTGATAGAGTCGAAATCGGCTACTTGGAACATATCGTATGAGCCGTCAGTAAATAAGATGTTTGGTTCTTCTTTACCGAGAATACCGTACTCTTTAGCCATACCCTCATCAAACATTCCTACTGGAATGCCGTCAACTGCAAGTAAACACCCACCATAAAACCTATATGTAGGGTTTTTCTTAGCTTTATCGGATAGTTTTCTTAGGTTTGGAGTACCCTTACATTTGACTAGGTTATAAGCTCCTTTTACAACCTGTTTACTTCCTTTTAGGAAAACACGGTCGTGCCATTGCTCTGGTATTACCAAGTCTTTTGGTACTTCGCCAGTAAAAGTAATAGTCTTAACTACTGACCTAACAGGGTCGATAGAAAATAAACCGTCTGGAAGTTCCGATGAGTCTACAACTACATTTAGGAAAACGTACTTTTTAAGAGGTTTTCCCTCACTTCCATCTTTCTTAGTTACTGGTACAAGTTTGAACATCTTTCCATAAGACTTATATTCAATTGCTTTTTCATAAGTAGTATCTGCTAATACTGTCAATGTCTACCCCTCCTCTATTCCAAGGTTTCTGTAATAAGTGTAAATAAAACGATACATATCTAACTCTGTATTCCATGGTTGCTCATTATATAGCAATAAATACAACTCAAGGATACGGAGATAAGGTACATCTAATATTTTAGCATAAAAAGGCTTATATTTCAATAGCCTTGAAGAATCATACCCCTCGGGAATGTTTTCGATAGATTTGTATAATACACCGTTTAAATATAAGGACTTAATATCTAAAATATCTTTTAAAGAGTTAGTTATAATTCCCTTTAACTGTCGTACCCCATAAACTTTTGAGAGTTCAGAGATAGTTACAGTTCTATTTTTAAGGATTATATTCTGAGATTTAATACTTAGAGGTTTTTTACCTAATAGTTGGAAGATAAAATGCTGTATCGAACCAGTAGAAACACCCACAATCTCAGTCACATCTTTTCTTGACCTAACAGTTTGTCCCATTTCTAAGAATGAAAGTAGAGTCATCATCTTTTCTACTTCACTTCTATAAGAATAGAAGATAAACTGGAATAAATCTTTATCAAATCTATACTTTTTAAATAAGAACCTGACGTCGTGAATATTCACAGTTTTTAGATACATAGGGTTAACTGAAGAACCTAGTTCATCGTTAAATTTTTTAAAATCCACATACTTAGTAAAGGATACTAAATACTTAGAACTAGGATTCTTTTGTTTGATTAACTCAACAATCTTTTTACGATGACGTTTAACCTTGTCATAGTTTATAATGAATAGCCACTGGTCAGCATGCATAGGCATAACAAGAGCAAGGTCTGACATCTCTTCGATATCAGACTTCTTGTTTACATAAATAATGGTATCTTTATTACCATTTGTAGTTTTCTTTAACGTATTATAGACAAACATATCCATTTTACCACTATCTTGCATAAGTGTATGGACATTAATTTCTTTGTCAGTTAAAGCTTCTAGCATAAGTACCCCTTAACTTGTACGTTTACGAATTTAAGAGCCAACTCTAATTTTTCTTTATAGACCTTCTCGAATGAGTCATCCTTCAACTCATTACGAATTTGATAGAATGTAAGACCTTCTAAGTTAGAGTCTTTATCTACCATAGCTTTAGAGTAGTCAGTACCTAAAGTCCAAAGCACTTTAGACTCAAATGACATAAATGAATTGTACTTCTCATATAATTCTTTAGCCAAATCACCGTTAGGTAGGAAGTTACTTTCTTGGTCTTCTACACTATGGAATAGAGAGTTCCAACCAAAGAAGAAAATCGGTAGGCAATTAGCTACGAGAGATTCATACCCCTCCAAGCCATTAAGCACCATTCCTAAGCCTTTTCCGTAACCCCAAGTACCTTCCATAGCCTGTGAGCAAGCATAATAAGTAATGATTTCTTCTAAATTGCTACGGTTGATAGGAAGATAGTCAGTCGAACAAGCGATAGGATAGTCACTTACTCGTTGAGTTCCATTGATTGATAGGTAAGCACCTAAATTAGACTTAGGTAGGTCATATACTTCTTCAACCTCTAAATCTAGGTTGATTACTGATACTTGTTCATCTTCTTCAGAGTCAATCAAGTACTCTTTCAAAATATCAGACATAAGAATTTCGTCGTCTGCATAGAAATACTTGTTAGGGAACACCTCGGGTTTAATAAGACTTCGACCAAGAATTACGTCGTTTGACTCCATGATTACCAACTCTGATTCAGAATACTTATCTTCTGTTTCATAGTAATCATACCCCTCTTGGGAGTAGGTTTTCCAAACTGTAATTAAGTCTAGACCACTAGCAAAAGAACCTTGAAAGGCTTCAGATTTATTCAAATACACTGCATCTACCAAGCTAAAGCGTTTGAAGAACTCTTTAGTGATTTGAGGGTTTTCTTTGTAGAACGCTGAGTCGCTAATGAATACATAAGTATTACCAGTAGGCTCTACTTGGTCGTCCATTAGTAGGAATCGGAGCATCATAGCACCACCTTTAGAGGTTATAGGAATACCCATTGATTTACCTGCCAAAGAAACTTCGTTTTTACCTGCGCCTGCACTGTCTAGGAAACCAACGTATGCAGTATTGCTGTCGTTCAACTCCATAAGAGTTCCGTCAACTAGGCTAAGACCATTAAACCAATCAAAGTCAGAATTGTCATTTAAGAAATCTAAGTTAAGACCTGAAAAGTCAACTGTTTCTTTGTATGAACCTACAACCTTATTGATAAAGTCGGATACTACCTGTGAAACACCCTCATCAGTGTCTGAACGAAGTGAGGTAAGCAATTTTAGTTTTTTAACCAATAGCTCTGTAAAAGGCATACCCTCTGAGTCTGCTACTTCTATAATTTTGTTGGCTAACCACAATTCATAGTTATCACCTGTGTAGCCTTGAGCAGACTCGATAAGTTGGAACAACTTATCTGGAGTTAAGTGCAACTCTTCAAGTGCATACTTAATTGCTTGTGTAGTTTTCTTCATTCTAACCCTCCAAGTTGAAATTACCAGTTAAGATTTGAGGACGCTCCAACACCAAGTTGTTTACTGCTGGGTAGCGACTCAAAGTAAAACGATAACTACAAATTAGTTTATCTAGTACCATGTGAGTTGCAGAGTAATCTTGCATGTATGTTTTGTTAGGCAAATCAGAACACAACCATTTATACGTATAAGTATCGCCCACTTCTACAACCAATAAATCTTCGTGAGCAACATAATTAGCACATTGCAAAACACCACGTTGCAAATTTCTTAGGATAGCGTCACGCTTATTAGAGTAAGAATACCCCCTAGATAACAACACTACACCATCTCTAAAGATAGCAAAACCCTTCTCAGATACAGATAATTTAATCATTTTATATTTCTCCTAACTATAAATACAATTTTAGCACAATTATATAAAAAAGTACAGTACAATTAAATGTACTAATACTCTCTTTTATAACACTATAGTCTAAAATCAATAAAAAATATAAACTAACACATATAAAAGCAATTATAAACCAAGCTTAAGAAGTGTTTAAGACTGGGAAGATAAAAGCAAATTATAAAAGTCAGTTTTTATTTTATTTCTATAAAAATTCCATAGGACTACCAACTATAAACAATATATAAAAACAACAAAATCATGAAGTTATTTTATAAGGATTGCACCAAAAATCTAGCACAATCCTTATAAGACAATTAAATACAAAATTACATACTTATAAAATAACAACAAATTTTGAACTACCCAAGATTTACGGAGATTAAGTACCCGTATCAGGCTACTTCGTTAGACCAAAATGTTTATCAAAAGCTTCGATAAACTCAGCTGCAGTATATCCTTGGATTTGAACACCTTGATTATGTAGTTCGTAAGTACGTTTTACCTTTGAGGTTTCTCTTGCTGGAGTTCCATCGAAACCTTTCCAAATTACAATGTTAGTTTTCTTTGTTACAGAAGAACCAATCGTAAATGTAGCCAAGCCTGCATAACGTTGTTTGATGTAGTTGTAGAACTCACGCTTAGTTGAGAACCCATTACCTACCTCATCACTAGCCACAATAATAAATTCTTGTACGTTTGACTCATCCTCTAAAGTAATGTAGTTGATAGCTTCAAGTAACTCTTCTTGAGATTCAAGCAAGCTAGTAAATACCTTAGATGCCATGGTGGAAACAATAGGATTTCCTAAGTCATCATACTGGTCACCAATTCCTAGGCGAGTTTGAATAAACTCAACACCACCGTCAGTCATGTCGCTAAAGAAATCTTCTAAGTTAGAATACCCTTCAAGGAGTTTTTTAGCAGACATCTGAATATAAGGTAACTGTGCATTAGCTACAAACTCCCACAATTTCATAGTTTTTACTGCTGAAATCTGTGGTAATAGCTTGTCTGCTAGGCTATCACTAATACCATTTAGCAACATACCCTCTTCAATGTTGTATAGTTGAAGAGGACTTACAATACCATTTTCATCTACCCATTTCTCGATTGAGGATTCTCCGAAGTGTTTGATACCCAAAGCTTCACATAGTTTTCTAACTCGCATAACTAACTTACCAGTACACATAGGGTTGATACACTTCAACTCTGTAAGAGCCATGTTCATATCTAAGGGAGATTCACATGACTCACAGAACTGAGGTACAACCTCAAAGAACCTTGGGTCTAAACTGCTACCTAGTTCACTAAACTCTAGGTCTTTTACCAAAACCATATTACACCTCTAATATTTATTTACTATAATTTTACCATAGATAAAATCTGAAAGCAACCTACTTTAAGAGCCTAATGAAATAGCCTCGATATTTTCTTTTAGGTCAGTTCCTGGCATTTTAAACCTAGTTGCTTCATAAGATGCTTGTTGGAGAGCTCGGTCAGTTGTAGATTTACCTTGACGTTTAGCTTCATCAACAATAAGTTTACCATATTGTAAAGCACCATAGAGCTCTTTCTTTTTGTCGTGTTCCATAGAACGGAACTGCTCTGGTGACATTCCAATCTTACCACCAAGACGCTCAGCAACGTGAATCCAAGTATGTAAGTCCATACGAACGGTTACTAAGTTATCTAAAGTGTTTTTACCACCGAGATATAACGGAATGATGTGGTGAACTTGCAATACTGATAGGGCAAGAGTCATACCCAAGCCACTGTCTAGACCAGTTCCACTAATCTGACAAGTGTAGTTATCTCTTGATAAGGCTGCCTGTTTGAGTTCTCTAGGGATATCTTCACCCTTACGTCGGTCAATCTCAACACCTTCACCCTCGGCACCTGCTAGGTCGATGAATTCTTCGTCAGTCATGTTGTCGATGTCAGACTCGTCGAATTCTAAAAGTTTCTTAACTTCCTCGTAAGATAGCTGACCATTACCTGATGTAACGTCGCCAACTACCCCGTCAGCACCTTCGATGTCAGAAAGAGAACGTTGGTCATCTAATTCTAACTGGTTTTCTTCCTTACGAAGTTTTTGGAGAGCGTTATAAGACTGTTGAAGAGTTTTACCTTCGTTAATTAAACCTTCGATAACCTCATCATAACCTGAAAGCATAACGTCTTTCAGCTTCATAGCGTCACCTGGTTCAAGTTGAAGTAAATACTCTAAGGTTGCTGGAGTCATTAGGGCAGTAGTTTCAAGTATTTGGTATAACCCCCAAACCTCTGACCAATCCCTACGTTGAGTTTTATTTAGCAACAAACTCAAAGGTGTAAGTAACTCCATAGCTAAATCCATATCGTTGAAGTCCCAAATAACTGCTGGAGCATACTCCATCTTATTAGTTAAGCCTGCCCATACCCTACGGAAACCGTCAATGAGAATATACTTGTCACCAAACTCTTCTTTAGTCCAAGGCTCAGTTTCACCTGACTCTAGGTAAGATTTATACCCCTCAGTAAGCATGACGTGGATAGGAGTTAAAATACCTAACTCCTTAACAGACTGTGTAAGACCTTTATAGGTTTGTTTACGACTTTCTTTAAGAGGTAGAGTAGGAGAAAGTTCTAATAGACTCACAGTGCTATGAGTTATAGTAAATGAGTCCGACCTAAGGTTAAGAACTGTAGAAATTCTTTCGTCTTCAGAGAAAGTTGATTTATACTCTCTTGCAATACTAGAGTCGCTATCTAGAGCAGATTTAATCTCTTCTCTAAGGTTAGGAGAACCCTCTTCATAGTCTTCCTCTTCTAGTAAGTACTCATCTTCTAGTAACTCTTCACCGTCTTCTAGAAATTCAGAGTCCTCTTCATCTAAGTCCTCATCGTCTTTGGAGAAATCATCCTCCAAGATATCCTCATCTTCGTCGTCAATCCACTCGTAATCTTCAGATTCGAGTTCTTCTAAGTTAGTTTCTTCTATTTCTGACATAACCTAAAACCTTTCTAAACAGAAAACAACCTAATCTAAATAGAAAAGGTTGCTAACATAATTTTAAACTATACAAATAATGCAGAGATAAATTTTATTCTTCTACTACCCTAGCAATACCTGCCAAACGCTCTTGAGGTTTAACATAAGGTAAATCGTAGGTTTGAATAAGATAATCTGCACCTGCTAGTAAAACTTTTTGGTCTTTAGTTTCTACGAACTTGTCCTTGAAAGGTTGAATAGACAGGTTGACGTAAGGATTAACAAGGACTCTTCCATCCTCAACTTTAAGAGGTTCGTAGTTATAGGTATCTACATCGTTAGTTAAGATAGCTAAAGTATCAACTGAACCATCTTCATTGAAAAGTCTTAGACCAAAGTCCCTAACTTTAATACCCGTAATTACTGGGGTTCCATCAACGATTTGAACCAATCCAGTGAAAAGGAAAGTCATACCCTCAAGGATTTTACCTGAGAGGTTGCCAAAGTCAAATGAACTTAAGTTTACTTCCCACTTCTCAGCTACCATGTTAGAGATGGATTTTTCAATTGGGGAGATTACACCTTCGGTATCGAAACCTACTAGGGTAAGGTTAAGCATCTTAGCAATAATTTTGTTACCGTCTTCATACAATCCAACCAAGTCAGAAACGAAAGCTAGACGTTGACCTTCAAATTCATTTAACCTTGAGTTAGAACCGAGAACTGTTTCAGCTTCTTCGTACCCCTTAAGAGTTTCAAGACCTCTAATAAGGGTTGAAACAACAACCTCATTTACAGTGTGGTCACGGCTAGGCTTCTCAGTAAGGTATTTAAACCTTTCTTTAAAGCTGTGAGGTACAACAACCTTACCAACATACAAATTTTCTAAACGTTTTGCGTTACGTTGTTTGTGTTTTAGTTCTTTTTTACTTGCCATTTTAATTAACTCCTACCTAATAATTCTTCTACAACATAGTCTTCTGAAAGTAATTTTCCGTCTGGGAAACAAGGAACTACCCCAGCTTCACCACCGTATTTAAAGCTTAGAGGACTACCGATGTAAGCCTTAAGAATGAGGATATTCTTTGGATTATACAAAGGGATGTTCTTTACCCTGTTACCTTGCACAGTTAGGACACCCTCGTTAGAGTCTAAGTCCTCTACTACAACGGCTACTGGATTCAATTTGAACTTACCACGTTTCCAAGTAACTTCTTTGATATACCCAGTGTAGATATCTTGAGACCAAGAATCTACCTTTAAGGCTAAGTTGTAGTTATGGTATTTACCTTCACCCTCTAAGTAAGAGCGAACATCACCATCTGAAACTTCGAAAACTACCCCATCACAGAAGTAACCAAACTCCTCATAGTTTGATTCAAGGGCAGATACAACTTCTTTCATATTCTCTAGGAGGTCATCTTTGCTAATTTCCTCTAGAGAAATATATTCTGTCGTTTCAAATCCCCATTCTGATAATTGAGAGAATACTTCTTCTTTACTTGAGAAGTCATAGTCTTCAATATATACACCATAGGTAAGGAAGTCTAATAACTCAACCTCCTCCTTAGTTGCACTAGGTTTGATTAGAGAAGATACCGCTGAGAAAGCTGACTTAAGACCTGGAGTAAACTCTCTTGCCTTATCAAGGTTACTTAACTTCAAAGCTAATTCGCCTCGAATTTCAACTAAGCCATATTCTGATAAGGCTTCATTGTAGTCACCAAGAATAATCTTAACGTGTTCTGTAATATCTCGCCCATTAGTTGAGCGACCACGAGTCGTTGCTTCTACAAGGTTACCGTCATTATAAACAACCCTAATACCATGACCATTGATTTTATAACTTGCCAAGTAATTAGCAGTTTCTGGCATACGCTGAATAAACTGAGTAATAGCGTCATCATTCCAAGATTTAACTGTTAGAATTGATACCATAGGGTTCTCTTCCAACAACTTGTTATATGAGCCGACTACTTCGTCATCTTCAGACCATAACTCTTGAAGTACTGGACTATCTGAACGAACTTGAGTAAGTAATTGAACCAATTTGTCGTAGATAGCATCTTCTACTAAAGGCTCTCCATCACCATTCATTGCTTCGTTACAGTCTTGAATGTACCGTTCAAGAGCTTCAATTTTATCTTCTTGTAGGGAAGATACCCCATGTAAATCTACTTGAGAAAGTAGATTACCAATTTCTACTACCGTGTTCAAATCTTTACCTCACTTTAGTAAATTACATTGCATTTTGAAATTTTATTAAGTCTTCAATAACTTCTTTTGCAGATTCTCTGTTAGGGTAAGCACCTTTGAAATCATGCATCCCTCCTCTAGAGTGAATTCTCAGAAAGACTACTCCAGTTGAGAGTACAATTACTTCTGACATCTCTCCGTTACGAAAAACTCGGTTAATTGTAAGACCACTAGCTAGTTTACCTTGATTTGGGTCATCTGGACTAAAGTTGCTAGGAACTACTTCCTTTACTTTTCCTACAGTGTAACCACTTAGGTAGAAGTAATTAGCTAGAAAATCCAAATTTCCAAGAGTGTTTTGTTTTGACATTACTTAGTCTCCTTAAACTCTTTTTCTAGGTCTCTACCACACTTATCGCAGTAAAGGTCATCCCATTGGTTGAAATAGTTAGGAAAATTACATTCTGGGCAAGTAACTTTAACTTCTCTCACAATACTACCCCCTAGCTACCATGCTATGTCTTCCTTGAGAAGTGTCAGATACAATAGCTACATCAGAACCATGAAGTTCCAAAGAAAAACGTTGTACCTTGACGTTATAGAAAGAGAAAGCTCCGATAACTGCTTGTACTTTTTCTTTGATTGCCTTGCTTCGACTAGCTGTCAAAGGCTTAACCTTACAATTCTTAGCCAAGCACTCAAAGTTTTCACCACTTACGAAAATGTTTAGGTAAGAAACTGCATCATTCCTACCCTGAACAGTTAAGATGCCGTTTGCAAAGTCAATATAAAGATTATCCATTGTAATCTTATATGGAACTACATCCGACATACCCTTGAGGGCAAGCAAACTAACGATTTCTTTCAGAAGTGCTTTTCCTCGAACATGAATTTCTTTTTCTAAATTAAACTCTGTAGTCATTTTAAACAACCCTCTAATTTATTTTTATCTTACATGAAGTCACTGTAAACCAATAATTTGTGGCAACGAGGACACCAAAAGTAAGGTACTATAATGTTACCATCTTCATCGCTAAAAGTCCATTGGTTTGAACTCAAGTGACAGATACCTGGATAATTTCTACAACAATGTCTAGTTGTAGGTTTCTGGTCTTCGAAGTATTGGAACTCAGATACTTGACCGTTTAAAGCCTTCTTTAATTCCTCTACTACAAGACTCCGAGTAATACGAATTTTATTACCATTTGCGTCTAACATAACAACTCCTTAACTAAAGAACCTTTCGACTGCATTCAACCCATCTGATAAGTGATAAGGATTTCCTTGAGGGTCGAAAACAACAAACATCGTTACCATCATATAGTTTACCCTAAACATAAAACCCCTGCAACCATAAATATCTTGATACTGAATTAACTCCTGTACCTTATCTCTAAGGATATTATACTGTTTCTCAGAAATAGGAACAGGTTGATATTGATTTCTGCGATATTGAGAACTAAGGAACATGACAGGTTGGTTTAAGTTAAAGTCTATGTAAGCACCCTCTGGATACTTCTCTAAGTCATGACTTGTTACCCTTACCCATAGTTTGTTATCTTTGAAAACAAATGTCCCGAAACTGCCTGAATCGTTTCTGTCATATCTTCTTCCATTTATAGCTAACTCAGGTTTTTGATAGAGTATATCTGGAGTATATCCTGTAATGTTTTTGTGGTTAATGTAGAAGTCACGATTGCAGACCTTTCTCATGGCTTTAACCATTTCCTTGGCACAAGAACGAGATTCTTGTCTTATATGAGTAATCATAAAGTTACCTTTTCCATACAATCAAAGTACCTACATTGCAATGTTCTATGCCTAAAAGCTTGCAAACTAAAGTAATAGACCTAGAGGACTGAATAGCCACTAATTTTCCTATATTACTTGCAACTTGGTATTTAATGTAGTCTTTCTTAATTTCTTTTGTGCCTGCATCAACTACTACCAAAGGCATCTCATTATAGGGACTAGGGAAATGCTGAACATCTTCTAGTCTTTCTACTACCGTGTATGCTACATCTGACCACCTTACCTTAGGTAAGAGAGATAAATCTTCTTTTTTGACTTCGCTCTTGAAGAAATACCCTATAAGCATTCCTAAAGAGTCTAACCTATCTTGGTAACCTTTACCCCCATCGGATACCCCTAGGTAACGTAGAACAGCCTCTATTCGACCTTTATCTTCCAAGCCTTTACCAACTTGAGGTTCGATAGACCACAACCATGATTTCCAAGATTTGTTGTTTGCTCGTATGAAGTTATCACATCCAATATAACCATCGTAAACTAATTCGTCGATTACCGTATTTAAAGAGTAAAGCATACGAGTTACTTTAGGATTTTCGCCTGAATGTACATCTTCAACTACAATTGTTTTAAAGTGGTAGCCTTCGAATGAGTTTTTTAGGAAATCATATAGCTGTCTCCTATACAATAACTCTTCAAAGCGCTCTTCCTTAGGTACTTCTGTAAGAGTAAAGTTATAAGACTCAAACTCTCCGTTACTAATTACGGTTATACCTGTAGATAACTTACTTAAGTCAAGACCTAAATGATAACCAGTTTTAGGTATTAGGTCGTGGTAAGTAATAGACTCATAAATACGAATACCATCATCTTCTACTGGTTTTACGTCTTTGTAAAGAGTGTCGCCATTGACAACACCCTCAAATTCGTCTTCTTCTACCAAACCTGATAGGAATGAATTTAAATCTAAATCAATCATATCTAACTAAAACCTTACTTAAATTTGATTACTACATCTCGAATATAGTGCTTAGGTCCACCTGAACTATGAGCAACAGTATAACTTAATTTAGACTTGCCTTTTAAGATACGTTCAACATAGTAGAAATCGTCTTCACCCTCAGAGATAGAATAATTGTTCCAGTCTGAGAAAACACCTTTTACTAAATCTAGGATATTACTAGTAGTTTCTTTAGAATAACTATATTCATTAGATACCCAATACTCAAAGTGTTCTAGCAACTCTACCTGACTCCCACAGTCAATCTCCTGTTGAATATCGACAAGATTAGAAATGTTACCCTCTTCAATGTCTTTCTTTAAAGACTCGTATTCGTTAGGGAAAAATCCTTTAACAAAGTCATTAAGTATTTTCTTTTTAGAAACACCATCTGAAACGACCTTACCAGTACTTAGAGAAATCTTACCAAGTACATCGCTGTAAGGTCCATTTTGATGAATCCAAACATACCCACCCTCAAAGCGATAAGAATACCCCTTACCGAGAGGGAGTTTTGAGTTTTGAATATAGACCTTAAGACTGGCAATAATGTTACGAACATCATCTTCTTTTAATTCCGTTAAACCTAAAGAAGATAGCCAAGAAAGCCTGCTAGTAGAGTAATCTCTATAAAAAATAGTTACATTAGAGTCTGGCTCGCAGTAATCATAGATAACTACATCTCCAGTATCTGGATTAACATAAAAGGACTCAACGTCTTTTATCTTAACACCTTTTTCTAGAATTGCCTTATCTAGAACTTTTAACAAGTGACTTACGTGCCTAACAATAGCACGTGTACTGCTAACATCAAGTTTTATAGAGGATAAAAACTCTTTTCTCCATTGTTTTTGTCGCTCTAATCTAGCTTGACGCTCAGATTGTTCAAACTTTTCGTCTACTTTATTCCACATCTGAGAGAACCTCCTCGAAATTAAAATACTCTTCAACACCTTGTGGAGTTTGAGATACTTTTTGGTGATAAATAAATAACATCGTTGCATCCGAATCAAAACGCAACCCAACAAAAGGAGCGCTAGAGTTTAAGGTACTAGACCAAAAACCATTAGATAACCTAGTTACATCTCTTACTAGTGTAGCACTATCTAGTCTTAAATAACTTTCTTTATTATCTGCAGTAATAATTGACTCACCCTTCAGACTTCTTGGCAGTCTAATAGAGATTGGAGTACAACGAGTTCGAGAATCGAAATGAACATTTATTGAACGAGAGTCACCTCTAAAGTGAAATTCATACCGTGCATAACTAAACAAGTTCTTAGGCATGTGAGGAAAAGCAGACAACACTGCAGAACCAACTAAACTAGAGATATCCTTCATAACCCTTACATGGTGTTCACCTAATTTACTATATTTTGTAATTTCCATTAGATACCCCACTACTGTTGCATGTAACGAGTTCCATCACTCGCTACTATCCTAAGACCACCCAATGTAGGATTGAAACCAATCTGTGCTGCATATAAACCAACACCCTTATAAGTGTTTTTAGTCAACATATAGAACCTTGACATAATGTAGGACACATTATCATAATAGACATTAGGTTTATCTGCTGGGTAGATAACATTGTTAATAGCATCAATACGAGGGAAGTCACCTGAAACTACTAAATCTACTACCAACTTTTCGTTGAAGTAAATTTGTAGGTTACCTGGATGATTGTAAGTGTAAGTTGCTGACTCGTAATTCCAATCATCTAAGTGAGGGAAAATGTCTTTCAACATAAATTTACTTTGTTTAACAATATCATTGATAAGTTCTTTCTTATATTTAGGAAGATTAGTTACTTTAATAGGTGTTTGACTAGTCATACTATCTACCTCCTTCTGATTTTAAGATATAGGTTTTACCCCTATAAGTCTTTACTTTTAAATACCCATAAGGTATAGAAAATTCAAACGTTAGAACCCTATCATTTGATGCCTTCACTATACCGTACACTGCTTGTTGTGTTAACCTGTTAATACGTTCTGTAATAGTAGAGGGAGCAAATCTAACTTCTCTTCCTTGCAAGCTAGGTAAGTTAGTTTCCATGATACGTGCACCTGAAGTACCCACTGCTAACCTTATTAGCCTATCATTTGATAAGTGAATAGAGATTGCACCTGGCTCTACATTATACTGAGCGTTTAAATACTCTAACTCACTAAGGTAAGGAACCTCAGTCTTTAGTAGTCTGTAAAAGTTTGTGCAAAGTGAATTCAAGCGACTAAGCCTGTACTTTGGTAAATTTAGGATATTACCATCAAGATTATTTGATTGAGTCATCTATAACCCTACTTTCTCATAACTTAAAAGGCAGAATCTCTGCCTAAATAGTAAAAAACTATACAGATTAAAACTTTTTTGAATACTTTTAGCAAAGTAACTTAAAGACTTAGTTTGCGCTAGGATAAATGTATTGGCTTCCATAAGAACCTAACATAGACAACTGACCTTTGTCTGCAGTATAGTGGAAACCAATCGAACGCTCAATTTCCCTACCACTAACACGATTAAAAGGAACTTTTAACAATACATGAGATACACTAGTTGCCAATTTAGATACCTCGTTATCATCAAGTATTTCTGATACTACTGTCTTACGACTCCTAGGAAAAGCAAGCTGAACCCTACCCTTAACGTTATATTCCAAACCAACTTCCATTTCTGGTAAGCTAATATCATTTGGATAAAAAGTTATACTAGCATGCTCGGAACTATATACCAACTTAGTAAACCTTCTAGGGTCATCTTTGCTTATTGCAAGTCTGTCATTTGCCCAATCCAATAAAAACTGTACGGCATCTTTCTTGTATTTAGGTAGTTTCTTGCTCATAATTAATATCCTCACTTATTAGTTTTAGTAAATTTAGATTGTAGAAAGGTAAAGGTTTCCCTAAAAGTAACCCTTTACGCAAGTCACGTTCATAATCTGCAGTAGTGTACATATTCTTGAACTTTTCTAGTTGTTGCTCTCTAGTAAGTTCTACCTTTTCTAAGTCCAACTCTAGCTCATTTACAGGTATATTGTACTTCTCTGCAATTTCTGAGATAGCCTGTTCTTCCGACAAGGTACGCTTATGGAAGATTTTTTCCATACCCCTGTAGAAGTCTAAGAAGTTGCCTACCACCCCACAACCAAAGCAGTGATATCGGTCAACACCATCTTTACCTTTAATGACACCGAAAGATGGGTCATTATCGTCATGGAAAGGGCAAACAACAGTATTGCTACGTTCAAAGTCATAGCGTGAGAACTTTGGTGCTTGAGGGGATACTAAGTTTTTGTAGTGTGTTTGAATGGAGAGAACTTTCTCTCCATCTCGTTTGTAATTTAAAAATCGTTTTTTGTCCATTCTTCTACCTTATAGAAACCTTTTAGAACTAAAAGAACCTAAGTGTTTTTCTAGAACATACTTTGTATCTAACCCTAGACAATCTTTAGGATAGTAATTCACCAAGATGTTTAAGAAAGCTAAAGATATGTTATTTTTAGGAACTCTTTCTCGTTTAAAATAGTCAATAAACTTAACTACGCTAAAAGCAAAATAGTTTGGATTAATATACTTGCTTAAGTATTTTGCTGACAACTCATAGGGTTTAATCCTAAAACCAAGACCAGAGATAGTATTTGATAAGTCAAAATAAGCACCCTCAGATACCCCTAAAGCTAACCCATTGTCGAAAATAGGGGCAAGTCGTAAGTTACCTCGTTTATCTGCAATGAAACCTAGATTTGAAAGATGTCGGTCGGTATTCCTAAACATAACGTCGAGAGTCAATACCCTAAGCAACCAACGTTTGCATGAATGACCAAGCATTCCTTTATAAACACTGTCGATGTAATCCAACTTACCTTCAAAGTCCGTGTATTCAGACCACTTAAGATTAAGAGATATCATAGCACTGTACAAAGGTATGAAAGTTTCACCTTCTTTTAAGAAACTGTAAGAATAACAAACACGTTCATCTTTAGGGGATACCCCATAGGCAGCGAACCCTGCTTCAAACTCTGTGATGTTTAAACAAGATGAAAGAAATAAAGACACCAAAGTCTCAGCTACTGCTTCACCACCACGGAGGTCTCGTTTATACCAAGTACGATTAGAAACCCATTTTGTCTGAGCTCCGATATAACTTGAACCACTAATACTCATAATACCAACTCCTTGCTGGACAATCTGCAAATTCATTTATTGCATAAATCTCATCTTCTGTAGTACGACACCAACTTGGATAACACTCACTTCTATTGGCTCTTGTTTTAGTTACTGTCAAGTGTTCTTGCATCCAGTAAGCAATCCATTTACTTGAAGATGATTCACTAAGACCTTCAAGCATCAACCTATGTAATATAGACTCACAAGTAACTAACTTAAAGGAATACTCACCGTTACTGGATTTAGTAATATACCCTAGAGTTGTTTCAAAACTAGTAATGACGAGCCTAGAAAACTCTTTACCGTTAGATAATTTAAACATTCGATACCCTCCAAGCCTACTTGAGCGCCTTAATAACGTCAATAATCATACCATAACGCTCACTGAAGTTGCGCCATACTGCATAAGGTACGAGGTCAAAGGCAATGCAATCTTGGGCAGTTAGGACTTCCTTCTTTTCCCAAACAAAGTCGTATAAGGCTTGCGCATACTCGTGAATGAATTTAGACTTGTAAGCACGTGCTTTTTGAAGTTGTTCTTCACTCTTAGCCACAGATACCAAGAAGTTGATATGTTTGTAGCGATTGTTTTTAGCACTAATCAGTTTTTCGAGTTCTTTATACATAGTAAACTACCACCTAATAATCTTTTAGACTATTGTACCAAAAAGTCCCTTGAAAAACAAGGGGCTTATATAAGTTATTATCTAGTGTTTAAAAGATGCGTAGGTTTAAGCAATAACTACTCTACCTCATACCCTAAATCACCATTATCAGCAAGACTACATACCACCTTGTAAGACTTAGGTATATCACCTGTTGCAGATTTTTCAGCACTTACACAAGACTGCAATAAGGCGTGATAGAAATTTCTGTGGTTTCCTAGGGAGTCAGACTTTTCATAGAAGTCTTTCAGTGATTTGTAGTTGCTTGCATAGCTTTGCTTACCACCGTAGGTAATTGCTATTTTACCATCAGATAATATCTGTAACCTAACAGACCTAAATCCATTACCCGTTATAGAATCTTTTAGCGCTTTACTGATATTCTCGCTTAGATACCCTACTAAGGTAGTTTTAAATTTAACGTAATTACCGTTAGGGTTAGCACTTAGAGTAGTCTTTTCTCGAGTAGCCTTAGGAACACTGATTGTGCAACGGAAAGAACTTTCGCCACTTACTTCTAAGATTACCTTGTAGGTTTGAGGAATTCCTAAATCTATTGTAGAATTTTCAGCATCGATACAAGAATTAAGAATTGCATACGTTAGAGGCTCTTGACTCCCAAAAGATTTAGATTCGTTATAGAAATTTTCTCTAGACTTAAAGACATCCGTAAAGGGTTGTCGACCAAAGAACCTAAAAGTCATTACACCACTACCACTTTGTAAGAACTCTACCTTGTTGTAGCCTTTACTAACTAATTTACTAATGTGAGATAACTTTATGTTGTGCTTTAGAGATATCCCTAATGCTTGTTTGAATTGTGAATAGTCAATCATGGATACCCCCTATGAAATTTCCCACTTAGTTCTATCGTCATGTAAGACCTTGAACTGAATATTGTAGTAACTAGGAACTTTAATTCCCTCCTTATTAGCTAAGTTAGATTCTACAAACTCACAAGCCTGTAGT
>ERZ772956.133-NODE-133-length-59267-cov-5.808755_pt1 | contig 59267 bp, 46 predicted proteins | sample MGYA00580683_ERZ772956 | MGnify/ENA primary metagenome ERZ772956 (study PRJEB29015, sample SAMEA2738077) | human oral metagenome | biome: human oral; feature: human-associated habitat; material: saliva | place: China | collected 2212 ... | reverse complement strand
CCGTCTGACCGCCTACATCGACGGACTCGGTGCCAAAACCGCCTACGAACTCGCAAATGCCAAACAAATATAAAAAATTACCCGGCACCTGTACCCTGCATTTGATGCCTATAGTTTTTGGCGCGCCTCAGCCACAAGTCAGCCTTTCAATTTCAAAACCAGTAAAACCAGCAGCGCCTCATCTACAGCACCCCCCTGCAAGGGGCATCCTGCCGCTGGTATGGATCCGTTGCTCCGTTCTGAGGCCTGGTTCGTTCGGCGGATGCTGAAGCGTGACGCTGGTAGAGCATTACCTGTGATGCGGTAGGGCTGGCCTATATAAAACGATCAGGGGTGACTGTTCCCGCTACCTGAGGTGGACAAGGAGGACGAGAAGCAGGTATTGTTCGAGTGCGAAAAGAGATACGGTCATCCTCGAAAGGACATACCAATGGATGAATTGTATATATGGGTTGTTCAAGGAAGCAGCGCCAGTTTTCCGTCTGCTATCTTTTCGTCTAGAGAGAAGGCTGTTCGATGGATAGAAAAGTATAAAATCAGCGGGATACTATCGAAGTACCCTCTTGATATATCTATATATGATTGGGCTATTACACAAGGATTGTTTAAGCCCAAAAGAGATGATCAGAAAACTCCTGGTTTTATCCAGAGCTTCTCAACCGTTCATATTGAGGATTCTCAATACATTGATGGAGTTGAAGAGGGTTAGAACACCATAACCACCAATATAATCAACTAACAAGGTACGTTTAAATGGTGAAAAAGTCAGTCAGTTATTATAAGTAATCTTGGTTTCTCTAGATAAGATACCTTGCACATATCACCGACGCTCAGCATTAAACACCTTATCTAGCCCGGATTTTGCATTAATGCCCGTTGAAATAGCATCGGTTGAAGAAAACTTGGAATTATACTGAGTAATTTCCAAATAATTCTGAATCGCATATTGAAAATCTGAAGCATCACTACCAGATCCCTAACTCAGCAGTATTTATACTGGGGAATATGTCCTTTACTATAGTTAACTAGAGACGACAGCTTAGCTAAATTTTCTTCATTTAAATACGAGCATAAAAATTTACCTTCGGTAGCACTCTCAATTAGGTTATTTTCCAAGAAAATGCTGTCACAATCAATATGTTTTATATCAAAATTTCCCCATTCACTGCCAAATTGAAAAACTTCAAAAATAAATATTTTTAATAGATTTGCACAATGATATTCATCTTCTTTATCTTTAGTCAAAAATATTTTGTAGATTTCATCAAAAATATGGTTTAGTTTATTAGACTCTCTGGGAAGATGCTCTCTCATATCACTAGGAAAAATATGCACCACATAACTACTATAGAGCTCTGTGATTAGCCATAGTCCATATTCCAGGAAAATCATATAATTACTTGAATCGACATAAAGGCATTCTTCCAAGTATGAGGCAATAATAATATCTGCCGTATTAGATTCTCTGTTGTAATCATCTTCTTCATACGATCTAATATTTTCTTTTCTTACAGTTTCTCGCGAAAATCCAGTAACATTTTCTGGATTAACCCACTCAAAAGGCTCAATAAAAAAGGTTTCCTTTTCCTCTAGAACAGAGATATCAATATACGAGTTACCCATATTTCACCTATTTCCTCTTGCTATTCAGTAAAATATATTTAGCCCTGTGGGCGCACAAACCATATAATACCATGCACGACTATCACTTTATCTTCCAGATAAATTTTCTTTAAGAGACTATGCCATGGTGAGCATTCACTATTATAGGTCCTCAGAAAAAAATCACCGGGTCCGTTCGAAATACACATCATGTAGTTGCTATACCCCATGGTGTGTGCTGCCTACTGCAATAAACGCAAACCTATAGATTGAGTATGTTAATATAGAGGAAATAAAATATATCGCACAAATAATAGCACGAAGAAGGCTCGGTTAAAAATGGCATGAATCTAAATAAATATAATTATTTTTAACGCCTATCTGAAATATTATCATGAACAGAAAAGAAGCTATAAAAATACTTTCTGAACATCAGAGTAATTTAATATCTGATGCTGATAAGATGAATATATTGTTAGATTTTTGGTATTCTTATGAATCTGAACCTGAGTATTTAAATGAAGAACTTATAGATTACCTAAGCACACATGAATTTGACGACGTAGAATACTATAGTGAATTTTTCCAGCCTGTAGTTGTTTCAGGACTGGTTCATAAAAATTCGATTCTAAATAATAATTATTTATCAAAGGAACTTAGCAATGTTCTCCTCAAAAAGATAGAGGTCTTTGGGGATGAAATAGGCAGGAAGATCAAATGCCCCTGCTGTTATTTTTACACTTTGTCGGGTAGGTTAAGTTATGATATTTGTTCTATTTGTTATTGGGAAGGCCCTGGCGGTGATGAATTGTCATACTCGTCCGCAAACCACAGTACCTCTGAATACAGAAATGAGTTCTTCATTAACCATGATAAGGCCGAATTAGAAAAATACATCTTTAACAAGAAGGCTGATATTTTTTGATGTCCCATTCATGAATCTGAAAATCTTATTCCCCCAGGGATAAAAGCCGCGTTTTCAGTTTTATAACAGTGTATTTCATACAATAATTTTTAAAACCACTGTGTATTGACCCCTGAGCTCATGCTTCAATCTTTTAAATAAGTTATTTCCTTTATCTATAAAAGCCTGCTCTTTTTCTGTATCTTCAAATCCAGAGTTTACAGGATCGTTCATATTTAGTGTTTTATCATATTCATTTGCCCACTTTATTAATTCTTCAGCCAATATATTGGATATCGGTAGAGAATATGGGTCTATATTGCAGCAAATATCATCATCTATCCGCCATAACGGAAAGCAATGGTAGTCAGGCATCAGCTTAATTTTCTTCATTCCTCATACCGCGTCTTATTGTTCTTTCGCAAGATTCTTATCAGCGATAACCCATCGTTAACTTACTTATAGTACTTTAACAAATTCATTATATCTTTTGACTTCTTTTTACCATGATAATCTTCAGTCGCATAATGCCTAGCATTATATCCAAACTCATTTTTTATGAGCTGCCTGTATTAGATAAGGCTAGCTGGAACCGGATAGTTTTTATCTACGTAGACATCATCAACACTACAGGTTTCATAAATCCATTTATTCCAATTATCTATCACCCATTGCCTGCTTACCCCTGCTGAATGTTCCAATTCAGCTTCTTGCGGGAGCATCACCAGAATTAGTCCAGCCTTATACCCAGTAGATACCACAAAACCATATTTTCTGTCGCTACTTGGGAATTCGACCAGCATTAAATCAACATATTTTTCGTGCGGGTATGAACCGGGAAACCTAAAAACTGCACCATGCCTCAAATCACTATGATAATTAACTAGTTTTTGCACTATTACCCCTTATATTCTCCTATTAGAATATGATGTATCTATGGTGGTGTTTATATTTGCATCTCCCACAAGCGGATGAAGAATTAAAACATGTGGTTCCCTTTAAAACCTTGATACATGAACCTACTCGGCCCCCCTCATCGGTTATGACTATATGTTAAATTTCTCTCCGTGGAAGCCACAAGCCTATACCCTAACCCATCTTGATTTTCTAGAAACAGTTTATCTCCGCTCAGAGTAAGACTAATCTACCGTACCAAAGTCCAGATAGTCGTAGACACAAATACTCCACCTTTCCTGAGTGTCGATCAGATAATTTTCCCCCGGATACTCCACAAGAAAATCAAGTAGTGAACGAACACTTTGTATAGAGCACTGAATCAGGTACCCGTCCTCAAAATCGTTTCCCACCACTATAAATCTGCAGAAATCGGTGGGCTGAAGAATGACCTCTATCTCTTCTACAAACTCCAATGTTTCATGTAGGCGACGGCAACGGTGGTTTTTTGTTTTGCTCCACGCAATTCTAGAACCCGTGAAAGGGAAACCCTTCATAGATGAGTAGCTCTTATAAGATTCCTCATCTAACGGGGCATATTCAATATTGTGCCGTTTGAAAAACCCGGTTAGCTCCTGATCATACACAGCTCAGTCATCCTTTCAGCAGCTATTACTGCTATGCCCAGTACCCGTTAGTCCAACCGGTAGTGCAGCATACGGGTGGAGTCCCGGAAGGCTGGGATCTGCCGCCCGATAAGGGATAGCAAGAAGCCGCTTCTCTTCCACTGCGGGAAATCAGCTGCCAGGCGCTTGACGCTCATCAGGTGCAGATTATCAGCCCACCGCTCAAACTCCAGGTCATCGTCACAGCCGAAAACGAAACGGGCACGCACATGTTTCAGCGCCTCATGCCTGTCGGAGTTCTTCACCATCCACGAATTCTGCACATCGAAAGCTGCCTCACTACGGTGAAAACGGCGCGCCAGATCGCAGAACAGGGCGCGCACAGTGTACCGGTCAAAGTACATGAGCACTCCCTCAATCACCAGCAAAAACTGGGCGTTCGGGTGCAGGCGGTTCAGCTCATCCATCCACCCGGCGTCAAAAGCAGAAGTGGCCAGCAGCGTCTCACCCCGCTGCGCAGGCAGCAGCTTCTGCCGCAGAGCAATAACCTCAGGCAAATCAATATCGTAAAACGGTACGCCGTCGGCAGCAGCGCCGATACGTTCCCGGCGGCTATCCAAACCACACCCCACGTTTACGACCACAGGGTTAGGGTGGCGCTGAATGAAATCAGCGGTTAGCCGGTCGAAGTAATCCGCGCGGATCGCGGTACCAACAACGGTGTGAATAATATGGTCGTACTTCGAAAAATCGTAATCAAGCTGCCGCACCAGGCGTGTAGCCGCCTCATCGTGAATCACCGGGTTAGGCATCTGCGAGGCAAGATGCTTCATATACAGCGGAATCAGTAAAGTCTCGCTCACAGAATCTTCAAGGTGCAGCATGGCACGCTCCTTTGGCGGAGTCCACGACATACCCCCCAGTAGCTAGAGGCGGCTACGCCCCAGATGCCCACCAGCAGGGATACGCATGGAGAATGGCTAACTTTGTGTGTATTTTATCTCCATCACCCACGATTTTTAAGGGGTATGCTGTCAAAAACACAGCACAGGTATTTCAGGTCTCGTGCGGCACAACACAAACCTTGTGCCCATGCTGCAACCGCGGCAATGGCAAAGCGGCTCCTCCGGTCGGTAAAAGCATTGTAAACACGGCCAGATACACGCGGTGCCGCAGCTTTAAAAGCTGCGGCACCCACAACAGCGCACCGTGGCTAAGACCCGCCGCTGCCGGTTTTCTTCACATAGAAAAACCTAATCGATCAGATCGCGCACCACAATAGTCTGGTCGCGATCCGGACCCACACCAATCGCCGAGATACGACAGCCAGAAAGCTCCTCAAGCTTATGCACATACTTGCGGGCGTTCTCCGGCAGGTCAGCCAAAGACTTCGCATCCGAAATGTTCTCGCTCCAGCCGTCAAAATACTCATACACTGGCTTGGCGTGATGGAAATCAGTCTGCGTCATCGGCACCTCATCAAACCGAACACCGTCCACCTCATATGCCACACACACCGGAATCTTCTCAAGCCCAGTGAGCACATCCAGTTTAGTAATGAACAAATCAGTAAACCCATTAATGCGCACCGCCTGACGCGCAAGCACCGCATCGTACCAGCCGCAGCGGCGCGGACGGCCCGTGTTCACGCCAAACTCGCCGCCGGTCGTGCGCAAAAACTCGCCCATCTTATCGAAGAGCTCAGTGGGGAACGGGCCAGCACCCACACGGGTGGTGTACGCCTTCTGAATACCGATCACACGGGAAATGCGGGTGGGGCCAACACCCGAACCCACACAGGCGCCCCCAGCAGTCGGGTTCGAAGAGGTAACAAACGGGTAGGTGCCGTGATCGACATCAAGGAAGGTCGCCTGGCCGCCCTCCATAAGCAGGGTTTTGCCCTCATCCAAGGCATTATTGAGCAGCTGAGTAGTATCAACGATCATGGGTTTGAGCCGCTCGGCGTAAGACATGAAATAGTCCACGATCTCGTCTGCCTCAACATGGCGGCGGTTATAGACCTTCACGAGCAGCTGGTTCTTCTGCCGCAGTGCGCCTTCAACCTTTTGCCGCAGAATCGACTCATCCAAAATATCCTGCACGCGAATACCCAGGCGCCCTACCTTATCCATGTAGGCGGGCCCAATACCGCGCCCGGTCGTGCCGATTGCGCGCTTACCCAAGAAACGTTCGGTGACCTTATCCATCGTCTGGTGGTATGGTGCCACAAGGTGAGCATTTGCCGAAATCTTGAGTTTAGAGGTGTCGGCGCCGCGCGCCTGCAAACCCTCAATCTCAGAGAAAAGTGCCTCCGGGTTCACCACCACGCCGTTTCCGATCACGGGCGTTGCGTTCTCGCTCAGAATGCCGGCGGGCAGCAGCTTAAGCTCAAATTTTTGGCCGTTCACCACCACGGTATGCCCAGCGTTGTTGCCGCCGTTCGGCTTGACCACGTAGTCCGCGCGGGGTCCGAGCAGGTCGGTTGCCTTACCTTTACCTTCATCGCCCCACTGGGCGCCCACGATCACAACAGCTGACATTCTTGCTCCTCTAGGATGTACTCCCCGCCGTTTCGGCGGCCGTGCGCGGGTTCTTCAAACCCCTTAGGCACACATTTGTTAATCATAACGCGACCCTGTGATGGTGCATCTATTATTTAGCGATTGCAACACATCTTTTCCGTGAGTCTCTGCGGCGTAAACCCCGTGATTCGGCGGTAAAAGCCGCTTTGGAGGGCCAGCATACAGGATGCGCGCCCGGGGCAACCTGCCGCGAGCGCGCATCCATGAATTTATGCCCGGGTATATGCCCCAGGTACCGCATGAGCCTTCTTATTTGAGAATTTTGATGAAGGTCATGGGGTAGTCGTACATTTCACCGCGATTAGCCGCGATAGCGCCTAAGATGTGGAAGATAATCATGAGTATGCCGGTGACTGATACCACCAAAAACCATATCGGAGACATGATGAAGAGGGTGATAACCATCAGGAGGAATGCGGCGGTGTTAATAACCCACATGGAGAAGTTGAAATTGAAGGCGCGGCGCGATGATTCTTTGGTGAATTCGTAGCCGGGCTTGTCTTTGTAGATGAGCCAGAAGATGAGCGGGGCTATGAAGCTCAGCGTGTTCAGCGACAGCAGCATGGCGAGAAGCGATGAGAGGTGCGCGAATATCGCCATGTTTTTTGCGTCCGGGGTAATACCTTGGTGGTTATATTCTGGCCGTTGCTGGCTGTACCCCGGTCCCGGCTGTTGGTTATAACCGGGTTGATTCTGGTAGTTCGGCTGTCCGTTGTTGTAGTTAGGGTCGTAGGTCATAGGAACCTCCTCAATGCAGCGTGTTGGGCTGTGTTTTACAGTATATGCCGCCTACCTTAACGCAACATGGGAATCGTGGGGAGAGGATATTTGTAGTCCTCACCGGAATTTGCTTTGACCGCCCCGATAATGTGGAACACGACAGCGGTAACGCCCAAGCCTGCGATCAGAAGCCACAGTATGGGAAACATCGTAAAGAACAGCATAAATGGTTCGCCGGATTGGCTTTGCGCCCCTATGATGAGGGATATTACCATCAGCAGAACCAGCAGCAGGAATGAACTGAAAATAGTGATCACTAGGGTCACACCCAGGTTGAATGCTCGTGCGGCGGCGCGGCGTACTCGCTCATAGCCGGGCTTGTCTTTGTAAACCGCCCAGAAGATCAACGGAATTAAGAATCCTGCAATCCCGGAAAGATGCGCGAGCATCGCCATGTTGTTAACGTCGGTGGGCTGCTGTATCACATAGACCGGCTGCCCGTAGCCCGGTTGTGGGTAGCCTTGACCCGGCTGCTGTGGGTCGTATCCCGGCGGGTATGGCTGCTGGCCCTGGTTAGGCTGCGGATTCTGCTGGTAGGGGTCTTGGTTGGGATCAAAGTTTGACTGGCTCATGTTTTCACCCGTTCTGTGTGTTGTCGTCTGTGTGTTTCGTGGTTTCGTGTACGAGTTTTACCTCGCCTCTGTCTTCGGTAAGGATTGAGGTAGAACCCTGCCCGACGCGCCCGCCGCCTCGGTGCTATCGCAGGATAGGCAGAGTGGGCAGAGGGTACTTATAGTCTTCACCAGAGTTTGATTTAACCGCGGCGACAATCTGGAAAATAATCATCATAATCTGAACAACGCAGCCTATCAGAACCATGAGGGTTATGGGTGCGAACATCCCCATGGCACTGGAAAAAGCGGTGCTCGGATCGTTAGTCGATGCCATACCGGGTACGACCATCGTAAAAATATAGACAAACCCGCTCAGCAGGGTGATAAGAACAATAAGGTATCCCGTCAGCCCAAAATTGAAGGCCCGCGCGGCGGCGCGGCGTGCCAGTTCGTACCCGGGCTTATCTTTGTAGATAGCCCAGATAACGAGCGGAATAATAAACCCACCTAAAAGCCCGGAAAGATGTCCCCACATGGCAACTGTACTGACATCGTTGGTTTGTTGAGTCACATATATAGGCTGCCCCGGCGGGTACGGCTGTTGGTACTGTCCCTGGTTAGGTTGCGGGTTCTGCTGATAGGGGTTGTGGTTGGGATCAAAATTTGGCTGACTCATGACAATATTCCATTCTTGAGGCTGCTGCCCCACCCCGTCGGGTCTGATGCAGACTTCCATGCGAGCCGGGCACAGCATCCTTACCGTGCTCGACGATATGAGCAACTCAGCTTCGACAAGGTTTTTATTCGGTGTTTTTTGGTCTTTTTATCATAGCGTGCACCGTGTTTATACGGTAGATTTTTGTGGCACGAATACCGGGTGTTTTGAGGGAATATATAAAACTACAGAAGTAAAGAATTTACATTTATGTATAAATTTTATAAATATTTTTGGTGTCCTTGATAAAACTCTAGAGTAAAACTTCTTAGAATTGATAGTGCAAGACACATCGTTTTTTAAAACGCGATGCGCTCGCATATCACACCGAACCATAGTTACCAAAAGTGCTGACTCGGGTTCGACACTATCAAACACAAGGAGCATCATGGCATCCACCAACACCTGGCGGGCGTGTACCCGCATCGGGTTATCGGCGGTTCTGGGGCTCGGTCTTATCGCCTCCACGGCGGTACCACTCAACGCAGCAGAGACACCGTTGAGAGGGCAAGACCCAGACCTGAGAACCTCACAACAGCACACGCAGCAGCAGGTACTCTCCCCCAGCATGCTAAAGGCACAAGGCACCATACCGGTTTACGTCAAGTTCAAGGGTCAAGGCGCCTATGAGCAAACCCAGCCGCGGACGGTTCTGCAGAACAGGCAGGCACCCGTGAACGCTCAGGCACAGGTGCAGGCGATCAAGACCCGCGTAGAGTCACAGGCGCAGTCCGTAGCGGGAGAATCGCACGCGAAAGTTCTATACACCACCCATAACGTGATGCCGGGCGTGGCGCTCATGGGCGATGCCCAGGCAATTCGTGATCTCGCATCCCGCCCGGATGTTGAGCGCATCAGCCCGATCGTGCCGAAATACCGTCAAAATTCGGGTTCTGTCGTCGATACCGGAGCCGCCGAGAATTGGGCGCGGCAAAACACCGGGTACACCGGCAAGGGCATCAAGATTGCGGTGATCGATTCGGGGATTGATTACACACACGCCGACTTTGGCGGGCCCGGTACGAAAGAAGCCTTTGACGAGGCCACGAAACTCACCAATATGCCGGAAGCATCGTCCGGTCTCTACGACCCCGCGAAGTTCTTAGGCGGGTACGATCTTGCCGGTGACGACTACAACGGACTGAACACGGCAGTGCCCGATAACAACCCGATCGACTGCATCAGCGGCGGTCACGGCACCCACGTGGCGGGTACCGCGGCAGGTTGGGGCGTGGATGCACAAGGCAAGACCTTCCGCGGCGACTACTCCACGCTGACACCCGAGAAACTGGGCGAGATGAAGATCGGTCCCGGTTCTGCACCGGATGCCCAGCTGTACAGCTTCCGCGTCTTCGGGTGCAGCGGTGCCACCAACCTGGTAGGTCAGGCTCTCGATAAGGTGCTCGACCCCAACGGCGACGGCGATTTCTCAGACCGCGCGCAGGTGGTAAACATGTCTCTTGGCGGCGAGTTCTCGCCCGAAGATGACCCAGAATCCTACGCCGTCGAAACGCTGTTCCGCCAGGGTGTGCTCGCCGTTGTCTCGGCGGGTAACGCGACTGGATACAACGGTGTAGGCGATACCTACTCGGACTCTGGCCAGCCCGCGAATGCCATTTCGGCGCTGACGGTGGCGAACTCGGTGGGTTCAACCTACGCCATGGATGCGGCGCAGATTCTTGCACCCAGCCAGATTGCCGGGAAGATTCCGGGCGACTATTCGGTGGACTACAACTACTCGAAAGCCTCCGAAGAGACCCTGCGGGGTAAGGTCGTTGCGGCGCCCGCATCAAATAAGTTCGGGTGTGAGGCATTCAGCGCCGAAGACGCCGCCAAGCTCAAAGACCGGTGGGTCTTTATCGAGTGGGCGAACGAAGACGGCACTATTTCGTGCGGCTCGAAAGTCCGTTTCGACAATGCTGAGAAAGCTGGCGCTAAGGGCGTCGTCCTGTCCTCCCAGGAAGAGCGCGCCGAACTGGGGATCGCCGGGAACGAAACTATTCCGGGCTTCAGGGTGGCGAAGAGCGCATCCGATAAGGTTCGCGAGGCCGCACAGGCTGGCACCCTAGAGATTCGCCTGGGCGAAGACCTCAAGGGTGGTCTGCGTGTTCAGAGCGGTAAATTCGATGAGCTGACAACTTCGAGCGCACGCGGGTTCCACGGATCGTACGGGTACACGAAGCCCGATCTCGCCGCACCGGGGAATAATATTTCCTCTGCCGCCGTAGGTACCGGAACGGGCTCGATTCAGTACACGGGTACGTCGATGTCTGCGCCCTTTGCCTCCGGTGTGGCGGCGCAGGTGTTGCAGGCGCATCAGGATTATTCGCCGATTCAGATCAAGGCGGCGATGATGAACAGCGCAGACCATGACCTGCACGATGCCGCCGGGCATACCTACGCGGTGGATCGCGTGGGTTCAGGGCGCATTGATGCGAAGGCCGCTGTTGATACCCGCGTGCTTCTGTACAACGCAGACCGTCCCGAGCAGGTCTCGCAGACTTTCGGTGTGCTGGAATATGCGGCAGATGCCGGTCAGCAGTCGCTCACCCGCGAGATGACGGTCGAGAATTTCGATTCCAAGGTGCACACCTACTCGATTTCCTATGCGGGAAGCACCGATATGCCCGGCGTTGAATTCTCGATGCCTTCCAGCATTACGGTTCAGCCGGGTGAGAAGAAGAATTTCCAGGTGAAGGTCACGATTGACCCGGCACGCTTGGAGAAAACTATGGACCCGGCGATGGAAAAGACCCAGTCCTCCATCGACCTGAACACGGGTAAGACCGTGGTTCCCGAGCAGGCGCGGCAGTTTATCGCCTCCGAATCCGGGCGTATTAAGCTGACCGAAGGCGACCAAACCCTGCGCGTTCCCCTGCATGCAGCGCCCAAACCGGTTTCGACCATGAAAGTTGCGGGCAATAACGTGCAGGTTCCCGCTGGCTCCTCCCAGACGCGAGTCACATTAGAGGGCACCGAGCTGAACCAGGGCGGATACCGCTCCCTGCTGGGAGCCTTCGAGTGGGGCGCATCGGTGAATCGTATTAACCCGAGCAACCTGTGGGTCAGCAGCGATATGAAGGCGAACCTGCAGCATGTGGGTGCGGCCTCGAACGCGCCCGCGCTCAAGGAAGCAGGCAAAGACCCGAACGAAGGCACGCTTTCCTTCGGCATCAGCACGTGGAGGAACTGGGATGTGATCTCTGAGGAAAACACCTTCACGGTCAATATCGATACGGACGGCAATAACCGCGCCGATTACGTGCTCAAAACCGACCGTTCCGCAGGGTTGGACTTCCCGATTGTGCGCCTGATGGGCTACAAGAACGGGTCTTTGGAGCAGCTCGCCTACTATCCGCTCAACGGCGCCTGGGGAGATACCGACACGAACATGATGGACACAAACACACTCATCATGAGCGTGCCCCTGAAGGATCTGGGTTTGACAGCTGAGAACGCCCCGCAGATTCGCTACAGCGTTGAGTCCATCACCCAGTACGAGTGGGAAAACGTCAGCCAGACCGACTGGATTACCTACAGTCCCTTCGCCCCGAAGGTGTGGTTCAGCGGTACCGAGTCGAGCATCCCCGGGCTTTTCGCGGATGCGCCCGCCACCGAGCTGACGCTGCACCGCGCCTCGGATGCGGGCTCGGCTAAGGCTCTCTTCCTGCACCTGCACAACGGCACCGGGGACCTCTCGGGTTCCCAGGGTGCAAGCGGCGAGCGCGCTCAGGTGCTTCCGGTGAGCGAGCAGAGCACAGAGACCCCTTCTGCCCCGCGCTTCACGGATGTGAAGGAGGGCGACATGTTCTACACCGAGATCGCCTGGCTGGCGCAGCGGCGTATCACGACCGGCTATCCAGATGGTTCGTTCCGTCCCGCCGAGAATACGAGCCGTGCCGCCATGGCAGCATACTTCTACCGCCTGGCGGGTTCGCCGCAGTTCACCGCGCCGAGCACGCCCACGTTCAAGGATGTGGCTCCCGGCGACCAGTTCTACAAGGAGATTGAGTGGTTTGCGGCGCAGCGGCTAACGACGGGGTATGCGGATGGCACCTTCCGCCCGCAGGATGCGGTTAACCGCGATGCTATGGCGGCGTTCTTCTACCGGTATGCGGGCAGCCCGGCCTTCACGGCACCGGATAAACCCACGTTTAAGGATGTTGCCCCGAACAGCATGTTCTACCGCGAGATCGAGTGGCTTGCCGCGCAGAAGGTGACGACCGGGTGGCCGGATCAGACCTACCGCCCGCTGGAGCCTATCCACCGCGATGCTATGGCAGCGTTCCTGTACCGCTACAACCAGGGCGTGCTCAAGGCTGCGGGTTAGCCCCCTCCCCCTAATCCACCCCGCGAGCAGCGGATTTTCGCCCGAGAAGGTGGGAAAATCCTACCTTTTCGGGCGTCGCCCCGCTTCTTACGAGGGTTAACACATATTCACTCCGCATCATCTGTACATTGTTACCTTCAAAGGATCAAGGAGTATGATATGCCTCCGAATCATCGCAGACGAGGCGCCTTAGGGTGCCTTGCCGCCGCGACAAGTATTCTGTTAGCGCTTAGCACACCTGCCAGCGCAGACATAAACCCGGGCGGTACCAACGAAAACGGGCAGTACGTCGCAACCCCCACACCGCAGAATTCAGATGCACTCTCCCCCACCATGAAAAAGGCGGAGGGAGATGTGCTCGTCTTCGTCAAGTTCAAGGGTCAGGGCGCCTACGAGCAGACTCAGCCCGACGAGGTTCTGCATAATAAACAGGAACCCGTTAAGAAGCAGGGTGAGGCCACCTCTATCAAGGATCAGGTCGAGAATCAGGCTCGCCAAGCGGCTCAGGATTCCGGTGCAGAAATACGTTATACCGTGCACAATACGATGCGTGGCGCGGCCCTGCACGGAGATGCCGAGAAAATCCGTTCTCTTGCCGCGCGGGATGATGTCGAGCGCATCACCCCCATTGTGGCGAAAAAGAGCATGAATGCTTATAGCGATATAGATTCTAAGGCCGTGCAGGCTTGGGCCGAAAGCACCGGGTACACCGGTAAGGGCGTCAAGATCGCTGTGGTCGATTCCGGGATTGACTACACCCACACCGACTTTGGCGGTCCCGGCACGAAAGAGGCTTACGAAAAGGCCAAGACTCTGACGGACCTGCCCGATGCCGACTCAGGGCTTATCGACCGGTCCAAAGTGGTTGGCGGTATCGACCTTGTGGGGGATGACTACAATGCTCTCGACGCGGGTTCGACCCCTAAGCCCGATAACAATCCACTCGACTGCCGTCCTGAAGGGTATGGAACCGGCGGGCACGGCACCCATGTGGCGGGTACTGCGGCGGGGTACGGGGTGAATGCCGATGGCAGTACCTTCCGCGGCGACTACTCCAAACTCACCGAAAACGATCTCAAGAACATGAAGATCGGTCCCGGCTCTGCCCCCGAGGCGCAGCTGCTGAGCATCCGCGTGTTTGGGTGCCAGGGCAGCTCAAACGTGGTGATGCAGGGGCTCGACCGCGCTCTAGACCCCAATGAGGACGGCGATTTCTCGGATCGCGCTAATATCATCAACCTGTCCCTCGGCAGCGAATTTTCGCCGGCTGATGACCCTGACTCCGCTATGGTGGATTCCCTCGCGCAGCAAGGTATTCTCACCGTCACGGCGGCGGGTAACGCTAATGAGTTCAACGGCGTGGGTGATACCTACTCGGATTCGGGCAGCCCCGCCAACGCCGCATCCAGCATTTCGGTTGCGAACGCCAATGGCACTATGAGCGTGTCTGATCAGCTCAAAATTGTCAGCCCCGAAAACGGAATTCCCCTTGATTTTATTGACGGCATCTTTAGGGACTTTAAGTTTATTGACGGTGACTATTCGCTCAATTTCCCCCTCGATAAGGCACCTGCCGATAAACGCACCGGCTATGTCACCCTCGCGCCCGAACGCAACCATGACGGCTGTAAACCCTTCACCCCGGAAGAGGCTGAAAAGATCAAGGGTAAATGGGTGATGCTCGACTGGGAAGTAGACTACACCTACAAGGTCAATTGTTCCTCTGCCGAACGCTTCGATCATGTTGCCCAGGCGGGTGGCACGGGTGTGCTGCTCGTCCTCAAGGATTATCCTGCCCAGCAAGGGTTCGGCGGTAACGCTACGATCCCCGGGTTCCGCATTAACACCGCCTTCGCCGCAGACATAAAACCCTACGTGGAGGCCGGAACTTTCAAGGTTGAAGCGAATGAGGCTTATAAGAAGGCAACGCATATTCCTACCAGGCTCGATTTCGGCCTCAATTCTATGAGTTCTCGCGGACAGCACGGCACCGAAGGATTCATCAAACCCGATGTTGCTGCGCCGGGAGTTGATATTTTTTCGGCGTCAGTCGGCCAGGGCACCGAAGGGGTTTACAACACCGGAACCTCAATGGCGGCACCGCATGTCTCCGGCATTGCCGCGCAGGTGATGCAGGCGCATCCAGACTATACCCCGGCTATGGTGAAGGCTGCGATCATGAACAGCGCAGACACCAATATCACCAACAATTCAGGATATAAATATGCTGTTGATCGTATGGGGTCTGGCTTCGTGAACGCCAAGAAGGCGGTCAACGCGAAGGTTCTGGTCTACGATGAGGAAAATCCCGAGCGGGTTTCCCTATCATTCGGCGTTCTCGAATATCCCCTCGATGGCGAAGACCATACCGTAACCCGCAATATCGTCGTGCGGAATATGGATTCGGTAGCCCACACCTACGAGCTTTCGTACCAGTATGGTCCCGAAATCCCTGGATCACGTCCCGAGGTACCGCCCTTGGTGACCGTCGAACCGGGCGAGACCGTCAAAGTTCCTATCACCTTCTCGACCTACACCCCCTTCCTAGAAAAGACCATTGATCCCGCCCTGGAGAAAGAGCAAACTGCCATGGCCTATGTTAATGGGCAGTACCAGCCTATTATCTCGGGCAAACGTCAGTATATTGCGAGCGTCTCCGGTCGCATAATCTTTGAGGATGCGAACCAGGACAACGGGGAGGAGCTTATACGCCTGCCCGTTCATGCGGCACCGAAGCCTATCTCTACGATGAAGGTTCAAGGCTCCGAGATTCAGTTTGAGAATGGTAAAGCCACCGAAACCACCGTCAAACTCGCCGGGCAGGATGTGGACCAGGGCGGCTATCGGTCCATGATGGGAGCCTTCGAGCTGGGGGCTGCGAGCCCGCGCATCCCCACCGAGAATCTGGATCTTCCCTCAAGCCAGAGCATGGATCTGCAGTATGTAGGCGCTGCCTCGGATGCCCCGGCGCTCAAGGCAGCTGGACAGAATCCGAACGACGGTAAGATCTACTTCGGTATTTCGACCTGGGGTATTTGGGATTCCATGCACCCGGGACGTCAGCTTCAGGTAACGCTCGATACCAACCGTGACGGTAAGCCCGACTACAACCTTGAGGTGGGGCCTGAAAAGGGTCTGGATTACCCGCTCGTGAAGGTGTGGAAGGCGAATGGGGATACCTGGGAAATAACCAATCGGTACCCGCTTAATGGCGCTTGGGGCGATACCGACACGAACATCATGGATACTAACGTGATGGTGCTGGGTGTGCCGCTCAAGGATCTGGGTTTGACAGCTGACACGGCTTCAAGCATTGACTATGCGGTTTCAACGAACACGTGGAGCAATGCGAAGGCTGGCGGCGACTATGTTGATGCCACCGAGAAGATCTCTTTCAACCCGTTCGCACCGAAGGTATGGTTCGAGGGTGAGAGCGCGGGTGTTCCGGGTCTCTTTGCCGACCGTAACGGCGGCGAGATGAAGGTGCACCGCGTTGAGGGCGAGAAGCCTTCGGCACTCTTCCTGCACCTGCACAACGGTACCGGAGATTTGAGCGGTCAGAACGGAGCTGCCGGTGAACGCGCCCAGGTGGTTCCGCTGAGCGAGCAGCAGCAGAGCAGTCTGCCGGGTCCCTCAGAGCCCACAGAGTCTCCGAAGGATAGCTCGCTGCCGGGTCCCTCAGAGCCCACGGAATCTCCGAAAGATAGTTCGCTACCGGGCCCGTCAAAGCCCACGGAATCTCCGAAGGCAGATACGTCTTTGCCGAAATAGCGTGCAGAACCTGCCAACTATGCGTTAGCACGCTGACCTGGCTGTATACCGATTCAGGTATATAGTCCACACGGTATATAACCGATCACGAATATGCTCTCGGTTCCCTCAAGAACAAGGGTTCCGAGAGCATATTTTTATATTCCAATACTGGTATAAAGCCTTGTCCGTGCCTATGTGTGAAGTTTTGGTGGGTATCCCGCACACCGGTTTCACCACGACAGGTTATCCAGAACGATGAAGCAATACCCCCGCAGTAAAAAGCTCCAGGTTTATCAAAGGAGCGTCTCACCGCAGGGGTATTGTTATCGACTCTGAAAGTCTATGCTCTAGGTCTTACTAATCTTTCAAGATCTTCAAGGAGGGCAGCGGGTACTTATAATCCGTCTCTCCCGCATTGGCCTTCACCGCACCAATAATGTGGCATACGAAAGCAGCAATCCCCCATATACCAACAACGATTGCCACAACCACCATGAGAATAAGGGCTACAACCGCAAGCCCACGGTTGTCCCCAGCTACAGCAACTACTACCAAAATAATGGGAATAATCAGACCCACAAACGCCGCAATCGAAATGGTAATCGAGACGTTGAAGGCACGCGCTGCGGCACGTTTAACAACCTCGTATCCGGGCTTATCCTTATAGATCGACCACATAATAAGCGTGGCGATCCAGGTAAGCAGAATGGATATATGCGCGAACGTTGCCTTGCCCTGCGCATCTGGTGCCTGTCCCGAGACCGGCTGAGGCATACCCTGTGCGGGCTGCTGCCCATATTGATTGGGGTCAAAGTTCTGTTGGCTCATGATAGTGTACTTTCATTCGAGGTCTATCGGTGCGATGTGTGAGGTTCACCGAATATTAGGCGAACCTACCCTAGGCTAACAAAAATGCAAATAGTTCTGTCTGTTTTATACATCGCGACACTTTGTAGTATTTCTAGACTAAAAACAATAGTAAATTAGCTCTTTGTAGCAAAAGATTCGGCCAATCTTTTAGATTAGTTGCATTAACTTTCGTTCCCTCAGCAAGACGGCGCCCGCGTACACTAGAGGTATGCGTGAACTTCAGGAAAAAATCGTGGCACAGATGGGTGTTCGTCCCAATATGACCGAAGAGCAGGCGCGTGAGGAAGTACAACGGCGCGTACAATTCCTCTGCGACTATGCGAAAGCAACCAGCACCCGCGGATTCGTGCTCGGCATTAGCGGCGGCATCGATTCCACACTGGCGGGCAGGCTCTGCCAACTCGCCAGCGAAAAACTCAACGCCGAAGGATACCAAGCTCAGTTCATGGCGGTGCGCCTGCCCTATAAAACCCAAGTCGACGAAGAAGACGCACAAAAAGCCCTCGAATTCATCGCCCCCGACCGTACCGTCACCTTCAATATTGCGGATGCGGTCGATGGCTTCGACACCGCCTACACGGCTGCCGTGGGTACGCCCATCAGCGACTTCAACAAGGGAAATATTAAGGCGCGTGCCCGCATGATCGCCCAGTATGCGCTCGCTGGCGACCCGTCCCTGCTGGTCGTCGGAACCGACCACGCGGCGGAATCCGTGACCGGTTTCTTCACGAAGTTCGGCGACGGAGGAGCGGATATACTGCCGCTTTCCGGGCTGAATAAGCGGCAGAATCAGCTGCTTCTGAGGGTTTTGGGCGCATCCGAACGGCTGTGGGCTAAGCCGCCGACAGCCGACCTGCTCGACGGTATCCCCGGGCGCACCGATGAGGACGAACTCGGCATCACCTACCCGCAGATCGACGACTACCTGGAGGGTAAAGAGATTGACCCCGTCGTCGCCGAAAAGTTGGAGAGCATCTACCTGCGCAGTCGGCATAAACGCACGGTTCCGGTGGGTATCGCCGATACGTGGTGGAAGTAAACCTTGGGTGAGGCTCGTTGCCCGGCGGCTTATTCTGTGCTTACGCTTTTTCAAGCTGCCGGATGCGTGTGCGCCCGCTCGCCCAAAACAACGCCACCCCGAGCGCGCACGACCCCATCTGCGTGACGGGGAAAGCCCAGGTGAGGCCGGTAAATCCAAAAAGTGTATCGCCCGCGAAGACCGTGACGAAAAAGAAAACGCCCACGCTCGCGGTCAAAACTACCGCCGCCACGCCTTTGCCACAGGCTTGGAACCAGGCGACAAGCAGCATCACTAGCGCATAGAAAACGGTTGAGAAAAGCAGGGCGGTGAGTACCTGATCCCCCGCCGTGATGATGCTGGGGCCACCCGCAAGATACAGCGCCCAATCGCGGAACGCCCAGACCGGAATCGAGAACACCGCCGAGGTTCCGACCGAGAGCAGCACCGCGACCTTGAGTGCGGCGCGCAGACGCTCCCGATTCCCTGCACCGTAGGTATATGCAAAAAGTGGAATACTGCCCATGCAGATACCTGTACATAGGGTTTGCGGAACCATGATCAGACGGATCGAGACGCCGAAAGAGGCGACCGCCGCATCGCCGTATTTAACCGCCAGGTTATTGAGCACCAGGGCAGAGACGACGAGGAAAAGGCTCGATACCATTTGTGAGGAACCCACCGAGAGCACGGGTTTAAGCACGTCGGCAGAGAGCGTGAAATCCTTGAGCGACCACGAAAAATTCTTGCTCTTCGCGGTCAGAAACAGCATGTAATAGATAATGCAGGCGACGTTTGTCCCCATGAGAGCCCAGCCAGAGCCCGCCGCGCCCATGCGTAAAACGCCGATGAGCAGCACATCCAGCACGAGGTTGGCGACTACGCCCCATAGCAGGCCGTACATGGATTGTTTGGCATAGCCTTCGGCACGCACCAGCTGTTCCAGGGTAAACATACACATCCAGGGCGGGGCGCCAAGGAACAGCACGGTCACGAACCAGCGAGTCGGTTCATAGGTGGCACCACCGGCACCCATCAGCCGAGTGAGCGGATCGACGAAGAAAATCCCCGCTACCGCCAGCCCTACACCGAAGAGTAGAGAAGCATAGACGGCGAAAGAGGTAACGGCGGGAATGCGGGCGGCGTTGCCTTCACCCAGCAATCGTGCCGTAAGAGTGGATGCGCCCACCCCGAAAAGCCCCGCCAGCGCGGTAATGACGCCTACCACCGGGAACCCGAAGATAAGCGCGGCAAGGTCTTCAACCGTGCCAAAGTGCCCCACAAAATAGGAATTCACCACGTTGTAGATGGCGGTAATCGCAAGCCCGGTCGCCATAGGGATACCTAGGGCAAGCAGGGCGCGCATCACCGGGGCGTCTTTGAGGAAGTAAATGTTTCGGGAGTCTTCACTCAGGCTGTTTTGATGAAGAACTTCGCGGGAAAGCTCGTCTGCACTCGCCGTCGATGCGGTATCCCCGGCAACCTGTGTTTCGGGTACACCGAGATGCTCGGCTTGGGGCACGGTGTACCTCCTTATAGGATAATGGTCGGTGAACGTAGGCGGCGTGCGAACGCATGGAGTATAGGCATATAAGCCTGACAAGGGTATATACCCGGTCTGGAATAATCCTGCGGCATATGTACGTGCCATGCAATAACCTCACATAGCACCTATACCGAAAGTTTTTCCTTATATGCCGATACACGCATATAGTCGGTTGGCTCCCCTGAATGCGTGGCAGTCGCCTCGCTTATCATACACGGCTGTGCCTGTATGGGGCATATGCAGGTCGTTCCATGACGGAATAACTTCTGATACTGCACTGCACGGCAGAACCTTATATGCGGTTTTGAGCATATTATTCGAGCTGCTTTGCCCGATATATACCAAAAGCGTTATACAGCGGTGAAACTCTGTTTCCAGGGTTCACCACTATATAACGCTTCGAGCATACACTCAGGTCAGCGCGTTTTCACGGGTGCGAATGAAGAAAGTGCAGACCCGCTACTCAGACTCAACCTTAATCTCGGTCACGCCGTGCTCGGGGTGCCCGATGCGGGCGCATCCTTCACCTTAGTACCGCCGGTTGCGAAGAAGAGGATCACGCCCAGCACGCACGCCGAGATCTGGGTGAAGGGGAACGCCCAGGTGAGGCCGTCGAATCCGAACCACATATTGCCGAAGATGACTGCGGGGAAGAAAAGCAGCGCAATGCCCAGGGTCATGAGCGTGGCAGGCAGGCCTTTACCGGCGGCCTGGAACCACGAGACGAACACGATGCTCACGGCATTAAACACGGCGGCAAGCATGAGCGCGACCAGTACTTTCTCGCCGGTGGCGACCAGCGAGGAGTCGCCCACGAGCTCAAGAAGCTGGCGACGGAATACCAAAACGGGGGTGGTGAAGATAATGGAGGTTGCCACCGATACCATTGCGGCGGTTTTCAGCGCAGAACGCACGCGGTCTCGATTGCGAGCACCGTAGGCATAGGCGAAGAGCGGAATACCGCCCATGCAAATACCCATACAGAGCATTTCAGGTACCATGTTCAGACGCATCGCCAGCCCAAAGGCGGCCACAGAATCGTCACCGTATCCTGCCGCAATATTGTTGAGCACCAGCACGGAAACGGTCAGGTTTGCACTCTGAATCAGTTCGGCGGCACCCACGGCGAACACGGGTTTAATAATGTCGCCGGCGATCACAAAATCGCTGGGTTTCCAGGAGAAGTTGGGGCTCTTGCGAATAAGGAACTGCAGGTAGTACACCATGGATGCGGCGTTTGCGGCGAGCATCGCCCAACCGGCACCGGCGATACCCCAGCCGAGAACCGCAATCAGCAGAACATCGAAAATTGAGTTGATGACGACGCCCCAGATAATGCCGTACATGGATTGTTTGGCGTAACCTTCAGAACGCACCAGCTGTTCCAGGGTAAACATGCCGACCGAAAACGGCGCACCCAAAAAGAGCAGGTGCACGAAGGTTTTGGTCGGCTCAAAGGATGACCCGGAGGCGCCCATCAGGCCGGTAACCGGGTCTGCGAACAGGAACCCGGCAATAGCAACCACCATGCCACAGGCGAGCGCGGAGTACAGGGCGAATGAGGTCACATTGCGAATACGTGTCTCATTGCCTTCGCCCAGCAGACGCGACGCCAGGGTTGATGAGCCCAGACCGAACACACCCGCAATCGCTATGATGATACCGAAAACAGGTACGCCATATCCGGTGGCGGCGAGCTCTTCGACGGTGCCGTAGTGCCCCACAAAGTAGGAGTTAATGACGTTGTAAATGCTGGTGATCGCCAGCCCTGCTGCCATGGGGATACCCAGGGAAAGAAGCGCCTTGAAAACGGGGGCATCTTTGAGCAGGTATATGTTTTTGGGATCGTCCATATTGGGCATCCCGGGGCCTGCATCAGGTGCGGGCACAGCCGGGATGGCGCCAGTGGTGGAGGGTACGGTGCCTGTCACCGCCGGAACTGCGCCGGTGACGGGCGGGTTCGCCTCGGACGGCGCTACTGTGCCAAGTTTTGCTGCTGTGTTGGGTTTGTCTGCCGCGCCGGTATTTTCGGGCAGGGCGTGTGTAGGTTTATGTGTCATGAAGATGCGTTTCTTGGTCTGTGGAGTGCGCCCGTCTCTGGGGCGGCATGGCTCAGGTAGTATCGGTCAGCGCTACATGCCGATGCGGGCAGGGGACTCTATTGTACCCGTTTCCTGTTGAGAAGTAAGCCCTTCCTCCCGACCCTCTCCCCTGCTTCCCTCTCTAATCTCCCACGCAAAAAGGCTCTTTATGTGAATAAAGAGAGTTTTTCGACGCTTTATTCACATCAAGAGCCTTTATACACGTTAACACTTTCAATGGGGAAAATTTTTGCCTAAAGCATACGGTAAAGATTATGAGTGCCCTCTTCCCGGAATGAGTCACCGGCACAGGTTGCAAATATACATTCCGTGATAACTCTCGGGGCGGAGAGGGGGGTGAGACAGGTGCTGCTCTACGAACTAGTAGAAACGGCTCAAGCGATCCTCATCAACTACATTCTGATTGATGGATCGGCTCAAGCCGTTTCTTACGTCGTAGAAGCTATCTCAGTATTCCTTAGGCGTCTGAGGTAGTTTGCTACTCATAGAGAGGGGTTGGCAGTTGACGCTACCGACCCCTCTTGCCCTTGAAGGGCTAATAACAGTTGCAAATATGATTCCAGCTTAGCACACCGCCTCAGCACCATCGGGCTTCTTAGTGTTCCTTATACCCAGCGGTTCTTGGGTTCTTAGGCAAGGAACTCGGGCAGTTTTTGTTCAAGCTCGGCGCAGGCACGCTCAACAGCGACGTCTGGACCAATATTTGGATCCGTGGTGCCTTCGGCACGCACAATATCGGTCGAATCGAACCCGAGCATCCCAAATGCGGTCCGCAGGAAGGGGTACGATTGCTCCCACGGTGCCAGCGGACCGGTGCTGTATACGGAGCCGCTTGACTGCACGAGCAACGCCTTATGCCCACCCATGAGACCCTGCGGACCCTCCCGAGTGTACTGGAAGGTCTGCCCCGGCACGATGATGTTGTCCAGGTAGTCTTTCAGGCGTGAGGTCACCGTGAAATTGTGCATCGGCATGGCGATAATCACCCGGTCGGCCGCCTTGAACTGTTCGAGCAGCTCGGCATTGCGCGCAAGAAAATGCTGTGCACCCTTGCTCAGCTCTGCATCTTTACCCTCCCCACTGTATGCGCCGTTAAAGACCGGCAGAGTCTTGGCAGTAAGTTCGGGAATATCCTCATTGTAGAGGTTCAGCACGGTTGCATCCGGCAGTTTCTCGGTCAGGCAATCGACGAGGCGGTTGGTGCAATACGCAGTTTTATTCTGGGGATCCGGGTGGGCGTTAATAATAAGGGTCTGCATGGGGTCTCCTGGTGATTGAATAAGATATTGCAGAATTTACAAAAAATCCGGGATGGATATTTCTATCGTAGATTGGGTGTAACGCTGGTATCAACGCTGAGTACAGGCAAAGTTATGGAATAACGCTTTATGACGCAATATTTCTTCAAGGAATGTCCCTAGTGCACGTAAAAAGAATTTAAAAAATGGAAGAATCACATTTTTACGCATTCTCCAGAATCACACGAAATTTCCTCGTAAAACATACGGTAAAGTTGAATTAACCCTTTTCACCGGGGTAGAGCACACGGCACACACCTGAAATATACCCCCGTGATGACTCTCGGGGCAGAGAGGCGGTCTCTCTACGAACTAGTAAAAACGGCTCAAGCGATCCTTATCAGCTACATTCTGATTGATGGATCGGCTCAAGCCGTTTCTAATGTCGTAGAAGCTATCTCAGTATTCCTTAAGCGACTGAGGTAGCATCTGCCTGACTAGAGAGGGGTTGGTAGTTAGCGCTATCGACCCCTCTTGCCCTTGAAGGGCTAATAACAGTTGCAAATATGATTCCAGCTTAGCACACCGCCAAAAGACCATGAAGGCGCTGCCCCGGAGAGGAATGTCCCATTTACCTCTCAAGTGCCGCCCGCAGGTCCGCCAGAGTTGTCGAGCGCATTGTACCGAAGAATTGTGCATCTACCTGCTCGACAGCGGGAATCGCCCGAATCGCAATATCCTGCCCCGCGTCCGTAAGAAGAACATTCTTTGACCGCCCATCCGTGGGGCTTGAAACACGCTGCACAAGCTCGCTTTTCTCTAGGCGCCGCAGCACGTCAGAGACCATTTGTGCATCCATGCCAGCAGCTTTAGCAATATCGATCTGTTGTACAGATTCGGTCTTTTGAGTTAGCCAGTAGGCGCAGGCGAGAATCACGAACTGAGTCTGTGTAACGCCCAGCGGTTCCAGGGCATCTGCCACCGCTCGCTGCCATCGCTGGGTTAGCTTCCACAGCACAAACCCCGGGCTGTCGGCGCCGGGGTCAGCAAACCTGCTAACACTCATGATGCACGTGCCGCCTTAATAAGCTCGTTCATCTGGGCGGGAAAATCAGAGCTTATACCAGGCCCTATGTGTGCACCTATGGTATCTGCCTCATCCCCTGTGATTTCTAGGGTGTGAGTAATGCGTGTGCCTTCCTTGACGGGCTCAAACTCGTGACGGAATGTCAGGATTAGACCGTTAAACGGGGTCTCATCGGCGTAGCGCTTTTCAGGCACGAATTCGGTGACCGTTGAAATAACCTGTTCCTGACCGGCAGGAGTCATTGCGATGCGTGTACCCACTGCGAGTTCCCGTTCAGGTTCAAAATGGTCGCCACCGGGCAGGGTAAGTTCGCCGCTGTGCACCGCAATAAAGGTGCGCCACAAAGCAGGTATGCTGACATCAGTAATCTGAGAATGCTGTGTGCTCCACATCGTGTATTCCCTTCTTACGAGAGTATTATGTTCCATTGCGTATATTAGTAAATACATTGATTATCAATGCATTTACTAATATATCAAAAAGCGTCTCTCAGAGGAACCATGAAGCACGGTAGCCTAACGCGCCATTATCCTAGTCCTTCTTCGCGTCCTCCAGCACCCGCATCAGCTCGGCGAGCCCCGCATCCAGCTGGCGGCGCGTCTCAGCGGGCAGCTTTTCCAGAATACGCCGCTCATTTTCCACGTGTTCGAAGACGACTTTTTCCACCAATTCACGCCCGGCGCCCGTTAGCTTCACGAGCATACTGCGGGCATCATCCGGATTAGGGATGCGCTCAATAAGCCCCCGCTTCTGCACCTTCTGCAAGCGGGTTGTCATAGTGCCCGAAGTAACCATGAGCGAAGCAAAAAGCTCGGTTGGGGTCAAAATATAGGGCGCACCCGCGCGGCGTAACGTCGCCAACACATCAAAGGCGCCATTACTAAGATCATAGGCAGCAAAAACCTCGTCAAGACGCGGCGCGAGCAGAATGGAGCATCGCCTAAGACGGCCAATCAGGGCCATATTTTCAGAAGCCAATTCGGGGAGTTCACGTTTCCACTGATCAATAATGACGTCCACGGCATCGGGGTGGGTACTGCGGGAACGGGCGCTCGACATATTCCTCCTAAAATCGACTCACTACTATTTTATCTTGCTTTCAAGACAAAAAGCGATTAGGATTTATCTTGAACTCAAGGCATCTATCCGACTGCGAAGAACCATGAAAAACCGTCTTCCTCTGCTGATCATCACGGCGTTCGTCCCCATGGTTTGGGGGTCAACCTACCTCATCACCTCCGAATTTCTGCCGCCCAACCGTCCCTTCACTGCCGCACTGATCCGCGTGCTGCCAGCAGGGTTGCTGCTACTGCTCATCACCCGAGAGTTCCCGCTCAAGAACGAACTGGGCCGAATTATTCTTCTCGGCACCCTCAATATCGGCCTATTTCAGGCGATGCTGTTTGTCTCTGCGTACCGCCTGCCCGGCGGACTGGCGGCGATTCTTAGCTCAACACAAACTATTTTCGTCCTCGTCCTCACCCGAACGGTTGCTAAGAAAGCGACTCCTGCATCGGCGTGGCTTGCCGCACTTATGGGCATTATCGGCATTATCCTGCTGGTCGCATCCCCCAGCACCACCTTCGATGTGATCGGCATTCTCGCGGCGCTCACCGGGGCTGTCGCCATGGCGTGCGGTATTTTCTTCACCTCCATGGGCACATCGTCTCTCTCGACTCTCGCCATGACGGGATGGCAGCTGCTCGTGGGCGGAATATTCCTGCTGCCGATTGCCCTGCTGACCGAGGAACCACTGCCACCGCTCACCGCCGCAAATATCGGCGGATACGCCTTCCTCTGCCTAGTGGGTACAGCGCTCGCCTACTGCGTGTATTTTCATGGGCTCTCGAAGCTGCCGCCCGCGGTCATTGCATCCCTGGGACCGCTCAGCCCAGTCACCGCCTTCATCCTTGGCTGGATTTTCTTGGGACAAAACATGACACCGCTGTCGATGCTCGGCTTCGTGCTGGTACTGGCCTCAATAGTGGGGGTACAGCGCGCCATGATGGGGGTGCGGAAAGCGGCTCTTTCCCACACAAAATAGTTTTCTTGCCGCCACACACACGACATAAAAAGGCTCTTGATGCGCATAAGCACCAAGAGCCTAAGGTAATTGTTCTACCCGTAGAGAGGAGTTGGCAGTTAGTGCTACCAGCTCCTCTCGCCATAAGGCGTATAACTCATAAAGATAGAACCAGCTTAGCATACCGCCCCAGCGCGCCGATTAGCTGTCAGTCGTCTTAGAGGGCTCAGCATCATTCTCGGCTGTTTCCTCTTTGATTCCGGCCGCTTGTGAGTTCCCCTGTTCCCGGGCTTTTTCACGCTCCGCCGCCTCACGCTTGGCCTTCGCCTGCTCGTATAGCTTCGCCGAGGATTTGTTGATACCCGTACCCTGCCCCAGGGACGGATCGTTCGGGCGTTCCGCTAAGATCAGGGTTGCACACACTACGAGGGTGACCACAAAAACCGCGCCCGCCACACCTAAGGCCAACACGAGGTTGGGGTGGTTGCGGGTGCCGCCAGTTGCAAAAATAAATACGGCGAAGAAAGCCGCTACAGCCAGAGCAGCGGCAACCAGCAGGGGACCTTTCACCTGCGCTTTAAATCCGCGGGGGCGTTCTTCAGCCACTCGTTCCTCCTCTTGTGTGTGTCTAACCAGTGTACGCGCCGTTGCAATACACCTCTAAAACCTGGGTGTTATATGAACTAAGGTTTTGTTCGGTCAGCGCCCGCTTTCTCATTCGGACTCAGAGAACCCACCAGCAGAAAAACGCCAATAATCAGCGCCCCGCCCCCGGGAACTCCCAGGGTCGCTTTCGCCCCGATCTCCCCTACAAACAGCAGAATTAAAGCAACTGCAAGAAGTACGCCCCCTTCCAGAACCCAGTCACGCCACACAGCCACCGCACTACGGTAGCGCATCCCTAAGAGCAGCTTAATCAGCCCCGGCAGACCCGAACCGGCGCATACCGCCAGAATAATAAGAGCAAGGGTATCCGGCATTATCACGAGCAAAGCCCCAGATGCCGCCTGCACGAGCGCCGTCGAGCTGAGCGATGTGCTTGTCGCGGGCCCGTAGTGCATCCCGCGGGCCGTGAGCGCGTGTGAGGTGCCGAGCGCGAGCATCCAGAGGCCCAAAAGTATTTTGGTGAAGACATTATCAGGGGTCTGCACAAAAACGGTGATAATCCCAAAGATAAGGTATATCAGCGCGTGCAGCATTAACGATGCGCGCCCTTGCGCGGTACCAACAGCGCGTGGAACTTTTCCGCTCGGGGGCGGGGTCGATGCCGAGGGTTTCGTGCTCACGTGTACCAGAATACCGTGCAGCACCCTAAAATTCCGCATAAAACCCCGGGAGCGTCCTTAATATTCCATATACGGAATATAGAATACACCCGGGGTTTAGCACTTCTGGAGCCGCTCGGGGCTACTCCAGCTCAACCGGACCGAGCACGCGAACCTCCTCAATATCTAGGCGTTCCTGAATCTTGTGGAGCACGTTCGTGTCGATCTTGTGCTCATTACGCAGACGCTTGAGCACCTCACGCTGTTTCTCCAAATGCCGCAGGCGCAGCTCTTTCTCAAGGTCACTCGCCTCAATAATGCGGCGAGCTTCTTCCGGCGCGTTCACACCGTGCTTACGAACGGTGTGCAGGTTGCGGTATATGCTCGCGTGGTACATCTGTTCTTCGGCAATGCGGTCGATAATCTCCTGCGGCGCACCAATTTCCTGGCCGATCTCAGCCACAGAGTCGAAGGACTCAGCAATCATCGTGCGCACTGCTTCATTAATCTCATCTTCTTCGGTGGTATCAACCGGAATTTTCGCCCACCTAATAACGAGCGGCAGGAGCATCCCCTGAACCACCATCGACAACAGAACCACACCCGAAACAATAAAGATAACAAAGTCTTGCCCGGGAACATTAATCGGTACAGAGAGAGCCACCGCGAGGGAAATACCGCCGCGCAATCCGGCAAAAGTACTCACCACACGACCGCGGAAGGTTGTGCGCAGCCGCCTCTGCTTTTCTGAGCGGTCAAGGGCACGAATAATACCGATCGTGACGTGCAGGAAGATGAAACGCGCCGCAATAGAAGCGAGCCATGCCACCACAATCACGGCGAGCGCAGAATCCCACGCATAGTTGTACTCGTGAACGATGCCTTCCATATGCTCAGTGGCGCTAGGCAGCTGCACACCCACAAGCACGAAGAGCGCACCGTTCATGACATAGGAGACAAAGGACCAGGTGGGCAGACCGTAGAAGCGGTTTTGGGGTTTGATGGTATCCGGCCCACGGTAGGTCAGGTAGAACGCTGCGACCACCACGGCTACCACTCCGGAACCTTTCATGCCTTCAAAAGGTTCGATCTCTTCAGAGAGGAAGAAAGCAATAAACGGCACGGTAAACATGAACACGGTGAAGTTCATGGGGTTGCCGATGTGCGCACGCAGCTTATCCGCACCCCACCCGACGGCCAGGCCAACGAGAGTTCCAATCAAGAACGAGAAGAAGAACATTCCAGATGCGGTTCCCAGAGACAGTTCATGACCGCCCGCAAGCTGCAGTGCAAGTGTGAAAAGAACTAGGGTGGTGCCGTCGTTAATGAGCGCTTCCGCTTTAAGGGTGGTAATGGAGGCTTTAGGGAGTTTGCCATTGAGTGTTGCCACAGCCACGGCATCGGTGGGGGCGAGCGCCACACCGATAATCAATGCCACATGCCACATATAGACACCCATGAATGTGTAGAGTACCCAGGCGATAACGAACGCCGTGAAAATTACGAGCACCGTGCCCGAGAGCAGAATGCCGCGCAGACGAGCGCGCGCCTCACGCCAGGAGGTGTTTCGGGTCTCCCAGAACAGCATCACGGGCAGGAAGATTTCGAGAATCACGTGCGGTGGCAGCCCGACCTCGCGCACCTCGTGCATGGCGTGAACGGGGATGAGCGCCAGCACAAGCCCCATGAAAATGAGCATAATGGCGGGGGTTATTCGTATTTTATGGGCAAGGATATTACCCAGAAGAATTGCCAACGATAGGGCAATAATGACTTCAAGCACGGTGATGTTCCTTGATGTGTGTTGGAGATTGAAGAGGAATAAACAGCGCCAGAATAACACCTGTGAAGGCGCGCGTATTCCAACATATCACAGGGTAAAAATACGGCTTTCATACTGAGCTGCACTCTCTTCGCGGTACTGTGGTTCTAAATGCAAAAGACGCGCGCATGTGAGATGCCCTGTGCAGGGGTGCACACCGAGCGGTCTAGTTATCTGTTCTATAGGAGTCGGCTTACGAGGCTTTATAGCGCCGCAAACCTCACGAAATATGACGATTCGTGTCATGCAGACACAAAGATGCGCGCGCATCCGCAGAAATTCCGTCGCAAAGTGAGCGTCCATGCACCGAACGTGAGAAAATGGGGGCATGACTGAACAGACTAATTCCCCAGTAACCGGCTCCCCGCTCGTGAAGCGCGGGCTTGCCGACATGCTCAAGGGCGGCGTCATTATGGACGTCGTCACCCCCGAACAGGCCAAGATCGCCGAAGATGCTGGCGCCGTCGCCGTCATGGCGCTTGAGCGCGTACCCGCCGATATTCGTGCGCAGGGCGGCGTGGCCCGTATGTCCGACCCCGACATGATTGAGGGCATCATTAACGCCGTCTCGATTCCCGTGATGGCGAAGGCGCGCATCGGGCATTTTGTTGAGGCGCAGATTCTTGAAAGCCTCAAGGTGGATTACATTGACGAGTCAGAGGTGCTCTCCCCCGCCGACTACGTGAACCACATTGACAAGCACCAGTTCACGGTGCCGTTCGTATGCGGCGCCACCAACCTGGGTGAGGCACTGCGCCGTATCGCCGAGGGTGCCGCCATGATCCGCTCGAAGGGTGAGGCCGGCACCGGTGACGTCTCGGAGGCGACCAAGCATATCCGCACCATTAAGCGTCAGATCGCCGAGCTGCAGGGCCTGTACAGCACCATGCCCGATGAGCTGTACGTGAAGGCGAAAGAACTTGCCGCCCCCTACGACCTGGTGCTCGAAGTTGCGAAGACCGGTAAGCTGCCCGTGGTCATGTTTACCGCCGGTGGCGTGGCAACCCCCGCCGACGCAGCCATGATGATGCAGCTGGGCGCGGACGGCGTATTCGTCGGTTCCGGCATCTTCAAATCCGGCAACCCCGAGGCACGCGCTAAGGCCATCGTGAAGGCAACCGCGTTCTACAACGACCCCGAAAAACTGGCGGATGCATCGCGCGGTTTGGGCGAGGCCATGGTCGGCATCAACGTTGCCGATCTGCCCGCGCCGCATCGTCTGGCGGAGCGCGGCTGGTAAGTACAGGCCGCCACGTGGCGGATGCGCGCTCGCCGATCGATTATATTCGGTTCAGGTGAGGGCGCCCGGTCAAGGCGTGCAGGGGGTGAAGCTCGGTGCGGGCTTCGCCCCCGACTCTGTTCAGATGCGTTATCCGCTCGGGTGAGTTTGGCGCTCTCAAACGCAACCCGAAACCCAACGTTCTACAATGTGCGCAACCTCGTGTTGCAGAAAGATAGGCTCATGAGCGAGACTGAGATTCTTCCCCCGGCTGCCCTGCCCGGTGCAGGCAAAACCGTGGGTGTTTTGGCACTGCAGGGCGGTGTTGCCGAACACGCGCGCATGCTCGAATCCCTGGGAGCGCATGTGGTGCTCGTCAAAAGTGCCGAGCAGCTGGCGAACCTGGATGCGTTGGTTCTGCCCGGCGGCGAATCTTCCACGATTGACAGGCTGACCCGGATTTTTGGTCTGCGCCAGCCGTTGATTGAGACGATTTCGGGGGGTCTGCCGACCCTGGGAACCTGCGCCGGGCTGATTATGCTCTCGACTGTGATTGACGATCCGGCTCCGGGGCAGCAGTCGCTTGGTGTGTTGGATGTTTCGGTTGGGCGTAACGCCTTCGGGTCGCAGGTCGATTCGGCGCAGGTTCATTTGCCGTGGCTTACCCCCTCGGGTGAGGAAGTCGTGATCGATACGGCGTTTATTCGTGCCCCGATTGTGACCCGCGCCGGTGAGGGGGTGCAGGTGGTGGCGCATCATGAGGGCAAGATTGTGGGCGTGCGCGCCGGGAACATTATCGGCATTTCTTTCCACCCGGAGGTCACGGGCGATACCACCGTGCACGAGGAACTGCTCTCGCTAATTCGATAGGCTCTCCTTCGCCTCTCCCCTGGTATAAAAAGAGCCTTTATGTGAATAAAGAGTATTTTTCACCGCTTTATTTACATAAAGGCTCTTTTTTACGGGGAGGGGGAACAATAGTTATCGAAACCTATCGGGGGTTATCGGAATTTTTAAGATAAGTCCCGATAGGTTGAGACAAGTGGCAAACTAGTTATCCCCTTTAAGGGATATCTGGGGATACGTTAGGATAACGTACCGCGCAGCCGTATTTTCCGAGGCGGTTGCAGAAGCTGTTGTGCTTCCCAGACAAAGGTTGTATCTAAGATGCTCTTGCAGAAGAACGGCCTCCGGCAGCCAGTAGGCGGCGTGCTAGACTAAAAGCATATTTCATGATGCAAACGCTCATGGACGGAAGGGTTCAGTAGTTGCCGCTACCAAGCCCTTCCAGTGAGCAGGGTCGTTACCTCAGGTTCCTAATCCAGGTTGAGATAACGCCTACGATGTAAGAAACGGTTTGAGCTGATCCGTCGGTAAGTATGTACGTTACTAGGATCACTTGAGCCGTTTCTACTATCTTGTAGAACAGCGTTCCTACTGCGCTTGCGCGCCTTCCGCACGCAGATTTGGTGCCTCGCGCGCTCGGAATCTGCGGTGCTCCAGCCGTCTCCACCCTAAGAGTCATCACGGGGGGGGGTAAATTTCATAATGCGTGCCGTGTGCTCTACCCCGGTGAAAAGGGTTAATTCAACTTTACCGAATGTTTTACAGGTAAAACGCTCTCATTCCTAGGGTTCGCGCCGCGTTAGAGTTCGATCACGGTATCGTCCTGCCGGGCGGGCGCATCCTCATCGTGGGTGCTCACCAGCACGATTGCGGTATGGGCCGCTCGCTCAATCAGTTCCCAGACACGGGCACGGGTAGACGCATCCAGCCCGGCGGTCGGTTCATCGAGAACCATGACGGTCGCGGGGCTCAGGGCTTTCTGCTCATTCAAGGTTTCGGCCGCCGCCAAAGTACGCGCCAAAGCGATACGCCTGCCCTCTCCTCCGGACACGCTGCCGTTCTCACCCGCGACGGTGTCATGACATCGAGCACCACTAGAGGTAAATTCGCTTAGCCCCACCGCCTGCAGGTACCGGTCGCATATATGCACCGGAATGTCGCGCCCAAACGCCACATTCTCATGCGCGGTACCAACCAGCAGCCCAGCTTCCTGCGGCAGGTAAACGAACCGAAGAGTGCCTTGCGGCGCGCTCATCGACACATAAGCGGAGGTAGTTGTCGCACGCACGCCAAGAAGCCGTTCTAAAAGCAGACTTTTTCCCGCGCCGGATGCGCCACGCACCCAACACGGGCGTCCCGGCTTCACCGTATACACACCATAGGATGTTTCATTCAGGTTGCGTGCATCCACGCGGAGGGAAAGCTCACCTGTGGTTACGACGTAGTCGATGAGATACCCCGAATCTTCGGCGGCAAAAGCGGCTATTTTATGGTGCGCCTGCCGGTAACGCTCCGCCGAGACCGCGATGGTCGATACCCCAAAGCCGACGGCTTGGAGCGGACCAATTGCCGCCGCGCACACTCCGATGAGTGCCACCGCAGTACCCGTAATCTGCGCCGGAGAGCCTTCACCGAATAATACGGTTTTGAGCACTATCGCGAGCAGGCATAGAGCCAACATCGCGCCCTGCCAGGTGTGTAACAACATGGTGTAACGGTAACTTTTGAGAGCTTTTGCTTCTACAGGCAGGCGACCTTGGGCATATCGGTCACGCAGAAAGGGAGCTGCCCCAAGGATTCTGCTTTCACGCCAGAGACGAAGCGTGTTTTCCAGGGTACCGAAACTGCGCATTGAACCGTCAAAGAATTCGCCTTGAAACTTCTGATGACGCGCAATCAGCGGCATGCTTCCAGCCAGATATAGGGCTACAAACCCGCAAAATATGCCTAGCTCCGGCACGCCACCCATCACCAGAATTGAGACAGCACCGGCGATACAACCAACCCCGGCGGGCAGAATTGAGAGGTACAAGGTGGCGAGGGTTTCGCGAATGGATGCGGCCTGCGCATCGACGGCATACGCAATTTCGGAGGCGCCTAGCATAGCGCGTGCGCGCGGGTCGGCGCCGATGCTGGTGACGAGTGCATCCGCCATATGGCGCGATTGCATTTTCTGCTCGATGAACCCGTAGGCAGGGTAGAAAAGATACCGAAAGCTTTGCCCGATTAGCCATAGAAAACTGTAAAGGATCACGAGAATGGCAAGGTTTTGACGCCAAACTTCGGGGTTTTCAAGGGTGCGCTGAACACCATAACCCAGCAGAATTGGGCAGGCGATCAGAGAGAGCGCAGAGATAATGACGGCGGCCAGTACGCTAAGGTTTTTCGGGGATGAGACTCGCCAGGCTAAAGTCATGACGCGAGCACAAAATATAAAATATGGTTTGAGGTATTTCACCGAGTTCTCTTTCTTTCCCGCTGCCTGATACGGCGGGAGAATGTATTGTCGGTATGTGTGCACCTAGGCACGGTATAACGGTATATATCGTACACTTTCCTGCATATTCGTAGGGTTAAAACGTACGATATGCAGGAAAGTGTACGACTTACGGCAAAAGGGCGCGACTAAAGCCACCCGTTGTCGCGGGCGATGCGCACCGCCTCATGCCGGTTAATGGCGTCTATCTTCGCCATGGCCGCCGAGAGGTGGTTGCGTACCGTTCCCGAAGACAGCCCGAGCATCCCCGCAATTTCTTTGACGCTCCCGGCAGTCTCGGCGGCGCGAAGAACTTCAGTCTCACGCCCGGTCAGCGGCGAAGAACCCTGCCATTTTGCTTCCTCAGCCAGCACCGAATCGACCACGCGCAGCCCCGCCGCGGTACGGCGAACCGCCTGCGCCAGCTGCGATGCCGTGCCGTCTTTCACCACAAACCCGCTCGCCCCTGCCTCAAGGGCGCGGCGTAAATACCCGGGACGGCGAAAAGTCGTCAGAATAAGCGAACGAACCGGCGCGCCCGCCTGCGATGTCAGGCCCGAACGGGCAAGTTCGGCGGCCGCCTCAATCCCGGTGGCGCCGGGCATTTCAATATCAAGAAGCGCCACATCCGGGCGGGTTTCACGCACGGCAGGCAACACCTCATCACCGCGGCCCACTTGCTTGACCACCTCAAGATCAATTTCAAGATCGAGAATCATGGCAAGCGCTTCACGAATCATCTGCTGATCGTCGGCAAGAAGTATTCTCAGCGGCACGGCTACCCCATAATCTCGTCAATCTTCTCGTCCATGCTGATGCGGATGCGGCACCCATCCCCCACACCTGCCACAGGCGCCTGCTGCAGCCAGTGTTCGGGTGCATTCCCGAGCGTGAGGGTTCCGCCTGCGTCTTCGATGCGGGTGCGCAGACCGGTGAGTCCGCTCTTACACGGGGCATCACCAATTCCTATGCCGTTGTCGATAACCTCTAACCCGGTGGAGTTCAGCCGCACGGTGGCGTAGGTGGCGTGAGAGTGCCTCACGATATTGGTAACGGTCTCGCGCAGTGCCCAACTGAACAGGGAAGAATTCATGCCCGCAATGTTCGCGGCGGTTGTCGCATCGGGCAGGCTCGCCTGTATTCCAGCGGTTTCCAGGGCGCGCGAGGACGCCAGAATCTCACCTTCAAGGTCGGGAACGCGCAAACGGGTGACGGTGGAATGCACCTCCGCGAGGGCTTGGCGGGAGAGCTGGGCGACCTGCCGCATCTGTTCCTGCGCGGCGGGGGCGTTGGTTCCCACGAGCTTTGCGGCCAGCTCGGCCTTGAGGTTCACGATCGTGAGGGAATGCCCCAAAACATCGTGCACATCGCGGGCGATGCGTTCACGTTCGCTGAGGATACCGAGTTCTTTCTCAATAGCCTTGTGTTCCCGACTCTTGTGCATACTGCGGCCCACGAAGTAGGCGATAATGTGGAACGTGGTAACAATATCGAAAATGAAGAACCCGTTGAGGGTTTTATCGCCGGAAACGACTGGGAACGGGGCAGTGAGTGAGTTATCGAAATACCCCTGCCCCACCACGCCAACAAAGTAGTTAGTGGTGAAGACTACGGCGATTGCAACGGCTGTTTTTACCCCCAGTTTGAAGGGTATGTGCAGGTTCATCAGCCACAGCGCCACCCACAGGGGAGATATGGTGTAGAGCATCCCGGCGATACCCTGCGGGTATAAGGCAATAATGTAACCGATAGGTACCGTCACCAGAACACACCATAAGGCTGTACGCAGTACTGTGTTTTTCACGGGTATAAGCGAAGGCATCGTATGCGCCACGAAGAACAGCGCTGCACATGTCTGATACAACAGTGTGCACAGGTCCATGTTGTTTTTGACGAGTTCAGCTTCAGCTGATCCGCTAAGACCAATAATAATAAAACTGCTGGAGGAAATGTTGAGACAGCTCCCCCAGACGAGGCTCCGCACAATACCCGATTTATCGAAGAATGGGGCATCTGCGCTACCTGGTTGAAGGCGGCGGTTCTCCGGCGTACCCGTATCACGCTGGGAGACATGCGGTGTGCGCGTCGTTGTCATGCTCGCTCCGTCGGTACTCGCTGCCGAATAATGTATCCCTATCATAAATGAGGCTCTTTGAGCATACACCGGCGAGCGGAAGACGCCTATGTTAAATGTCATGGATTGCCGAACCGGTTTCAAGGTCGAATTTTTTGGCGCGAGGATGCCCTAGCCTGCACCCCCTGACGAATGTCACGGGTACGCCGAAAAAACGGGGATACGCTATTGCATATTCGGTGTTCACGACAAGAGCATAAGGCAGGTTGAAGCACCTATGGCAGGTATCTCTGGTTCCGCCTTACCCGAGGGTGTGTCCGCCGCGAAAACGCAGGGCGGTCTTATCGTCACGGGGTTATGCAAGTCATTCGGCAAAACCCGTGCGAATGACGATATTAGTGTGCGGCTTATACCCGGGGAGGTAACGGCGCTGATCGGTCACAACGGTGCCGGGAAAACAACGTTTCTCAACCAAATTGTGGGGCTGACCAAGCCAGATGCGGGCAGCATCATGTACGACGGCACCGACTTGATAGCGCATCCGGCACAAGCCCGGCAGATATGCGCGATCATGCCGCAGGTAACGTCATCCCTAGAGGGGGTGACCCCGCGCCAGGCGATAGCGACGGCGGTTCGCATTCGCGGGCTGAAGCCGAAGCAGGCGAAACGGGCGGTTCAGGAAACTCTCGATACTCTCGATTTAGGGGATTGGGCGGACAGGCCGGGGCATAAGCTTTCGGGCGGGATTAAGCGCCTCACCTCATTCGGTATGGCGGTTACCGCGCCCGCCCCCATCTACCTCTTTGACGAGCCCACGAACGATGTTGATCCGGTGCGTCGCGAGCTGCTGTGGAGGATGCTGCGGATGCGCGCCGAGCAGGGTGCCACGGTGCTGATCGTAACCCACAACCTCCTGGAGGTAGAGCGCCATGCCGATAGGTACCTGCTGTTTAATAAGGGGCTGCTAGTTCGTGATGAACCGACAAGCGCGCTGGGTTTGGAGGAAGCAAAAAGTACGCTCTCCATCACGGCTACCCCGGAGTTCCTTCAAGAACTTAGTAGCGTGCTAGATGTAAAAATATCCCCTTCACCAGGGAATATGCCAGATACGGAATATATTGAGAAGCGTGCAGAGGGCGATTTCACTATCCCCCGGGAGTTTACCGTCACCCTGAGTACCGACGAGCTTGAGCTGGCCTTACCCCATGTACTTTCAGGAATCCGTGCGGGATGCGTCGAAAGCTATCGCATAGGCTCGGCGTCTTTGGCCGATAACTATGAGGAGATGATTAACCATGACTAGCACCCTCGTGCCCTCACGAATTTCGACGGTACGTGCCACGGTCGAGCTAATCCGCTGGTCGCTAATTCGTAACGCCATCAACGCGCCGCTTTTTGCGGTGGTGCAGGTCCTTTTAGCCTTTGCACTTCTTTACGGCATCTCGGTCTTCATGCCGCATCTTGACCGGAATTCTGCAGAATATCTGGCGTCCGGCGCGGTAACGGTGAACTTCATTTCTATGGGGTGTGTAATAGCTCCGCAATTTATTGCTACCGCTAAGACGAACGGCATGTTCGACTATCAGCGGTCCCTTCCGGTACCGCGCCTAGCAATTCTGGCGGCGGATGTACTCGTTTGGGCGGTTCTCGCTCTTCCCGGCATTATTGCGGGCGGTGTAGCCGCGAAGCTCAAATTTGATTTTGATGTAAACCTGAGTGTCGGCACTATTGCCGTTGTATTCGCACTTCAAGTTGTTATGGCGGTGTTAGGGTTTATGCTTGCGTACTGGGTTCCAGCGTCACTTCTGACTATCGTGACACAGTCGATTACCTTCATGGTTTTGCTGTTTGCGCCGATTAACTACCCGCCCGAGCGGCTGCCCGACTGGTACGTGCACATTCAGCAGTTCCTGCCGTTCGTACCTGCGGCAAACCTTGTGCGGGCTGCCCTCTTCGACATCGGCCAGATACAGATCCTAGACGTAATAGTCGTCGGTTTTTGGGGTCTTCTGGGATGCGCATCCGCACTGTGGGCCCTTGCTCGCAGGGACTAGTATGATGTGATTATTCTTCACGCTCAGGGTCTGCTCGGAGGCACAGGCACTATTTCTGCGATAAAAGTAACATTAATCTATATACGAAATATTCGAAATTTGTTTTCTTTTGTTTCACTTATTCCTGTAGACTGTAGAGCACATACCCCAGCGTTGCAGATGCGCTGAACCGAATGTAAGCGCATGCGGGGTACCTGTACGTGATATCTAACAGCGAGGTACATCATGACCACTTCAACGCTGACCCGTGCGGATTTAAACGACCCGCAGCTACGCGAAGAAGTACAGAAGCTCATCCCCGGTACTCGTAATGAGCATGGAGATACCACTGAAGTCTCGTTCTTTCTGCAAGTACAGGGGAAGGACTCGGAGGAACTTGGACCTAAACTATCGGGGCTGATTCGCGAACTGATTACGGCAGTTAGCTCCGGTGAGGATCTGGCTGTTGTCTCCCAAGCACGGGTATTCACCACGACCGCCGCCGCGAAAGAACTGGGTATATCCCGACCAACTCTCGTAAAAATGATCCGTAACGGAGAAATTCCCGCACACAAGGTAGGCTCGCATTTCCGCATTATGCGCGAAGATCTGGAATCATACCAGCGCGCCCAATTGGAGCGTCAGAAACAGGCGCTCATGAAGATCTGGGATATAGAGGCAGAACTCGGAATTCGTGAGTAATTCAGATGTATCGCCCCGTTACTTTGCTAGACTAAATAGCATGAGCAACGGGGCGACTTCTATTCTTCTAGATACCAATATTCTGCTGAGTAAAACACTCAGGGACTGGATACTTCTTCCTAACCAGATACTAAATAAAAAGTACTTCAATATACACACAACACAGAATATTCTCGACGAGTGGGGTACCACTGGCTTAGAGAAAATCCAACTGGAAATGACGCTGCACGGGTGAAGGTTAGAGAGCAGATAGGTAAATCTGTGTTCGTGTTAGAAGGTTACCCTATCTCCTCAATACATGGATACCCCGATAAGAACGACCTTCATATACATGCAGCAATGGTGAAGCATAATATTGACCACTTAGTCACCAACGACAAAGCTCTCCTGGATTACTGGGAAACGAGCGAAAATACCGACGAGCCCTTACCCTATGTAACCATCAGCGCTGATGATCTTCTCATGACCTATGCAGAAAAATCTTTTGGCAGAGCAGATAGAAATTCTCTTGTTATGCGAAAGGGTGACCTCGCAGAAATATACTTATTCCAAGAAAGATATTTCATTAATAAATATGGCAAATCAGATTTATGTGGAGCGCTTGAAAGAGCTGAAGCTCCTCGTTTTGCTCACTATTTACGGCATTATATAATCCCACATCTGCCTGAGTGACCGATTCTTTGCCCTCCTAAAAAGCCTTGATTGTGAATAAAGCATTGGAAATATCCTCTGTATTCACGATCAAGGCTCTTTTTATTATCATCCCACGGAAGGGGCGGAAAGGATTCGGTAACTACAACCGATAGAAGCCTTCCACCGCGCGGGTCAGGTATGCCATATCGTGAACGTGGCACATTTCGCGCATCGAATGCATCGACAGTAGTCCGATCCCCACATCGATGGTGCGCATCCCCAGTCGGGTGGCGGTGATAGGTCCAATCGTGGAACCGCAGGGCATATTGTTATTCGACACGAACTCTTGATAAGGAACGTCCGCCGCCTTGCACGCCGCCGCAAAAATACCGGCACCTACCGCATCGGTTGCATATCGCTGATTCGCGTTGATCTTCAGCAGCGGTCCAGCACCGGGAAGCGGGCGCACCGTCGGGTCATGATGCCCCTGGTAGTTCGGGTTCACCAGATGCCCGGCATCCGCCGAAAGGCACACCGAATCGGCGAGCGAGCGGCGGTATTCGTCCTGGCTCTCCCCGCGAGCCTGCGAGAGCCGCACCAGCACATCCTCCAAGAACGGACCAGCGGCGCCGCTGCGGGTTTCAGAACCAATCTCTTCGTGATCGAATCCTGCAAGCATAACGGTATGCGCCGAGTCTTCGTCAGCATTCTCGGCAACATAGCGCTCTAAGGCACACAATCCGGCATGAACCGACGAGAGATTATCCAACCTGCCCGAGGCAAAAAACTCTCCGTCTCGCCCGAAACGGCGGGGTTCCTGCGCATCCGCAAAGAGCACATCGTAACCGACGATCTGCTCCGGATCGACCGAACCACCCTCGTCGATGGTCTGCTGTGCCAAATAGGCGAGCACATCGTTCTCGGTATCATCCACGCCCCAAATGGGGTACATATTGAACTGTTTATCGAGGGTCAGCTCATTACGTTTATGGTCCAGATGAGGAGCCAGCTGCGGCACACGCGCCAACGGTCCAGTCACCACATAGCGGTCCTGAAGGGTGCCGTCCTCACGAAGTACCGTCAGGCGCCCGGCGGCGCGCAGCTCACGATCCAAAAAGGAATTAAGCAGTGCGCCACCGTAATTTTCGACGCCCATTTGATGCCATCCTGCCGCCGTCACCGATGAACTCGGCTTGAGCTTAAGCGACGGCGAATCCGTATGCGCACCCAGCACCCGGTAACCGCTCGCCTTCTGTGCCCGCCGACCGCCAGCCCAAGCGATAATCGCGCCGTCACGCATCACAAAATGCCTGCCGACGGCAACCTCATTCTGCCACGGCTCGGTTTCGTTCAGCTCGGTAAACCCCGCCGCCTGCAGGCGCCGCGCCACGGTTCGCGCCGCCAGATATGAGACGGGCGAATCGCAGACGAACTGGGCGAGGTCTTCGATATTTTTGACGGCATCAACGGTCATACTATGCGCCTACTTCTTGGGTTTGGGAATGACGGGGAACGCCGAGGTCCACGGTGAAGCGTCTGTTGATCCCTGCTTATGCGATTGTGCGGCTTCCGGCGAGATTTTCGGAATCGGAGCGGTAGCCCAGGGAACCTCTGAGGTGTTCTGGGATGCCTCCCGCTGAGCCCGCGAGGTCTGCGAAACTGCAGCCGAGCCGTCCGCAGCCGCATTCTTAGCGGATGCGCCCTGCCCGCTTTCCTTCTGCCGGGCAGCTTCTTTCTGCTGAGCTAGGGCCTGAGCCTTGGCACGCTCATAGGCCGACAAGGCATTTTGCACGGGAATGCTCATTGTGGAGGTATCCGGCGCGTAGTTCTTCGAGGAAGGGTTCTTCGTATCGTCTGACTGCGCGGCGGATGCGCTAGCGGTTCCCTTCTGCGGCGCGGCTGCATTCGACGCATACCCCTGTGCCCCGGAGGCACGCACCGAAGAATCGGCCTGATTCGAGCCCTGCTGAGCCTTCCGCGTGGATGCGCGTGCAGCTTTCTGCGCCGCATCCAGATCTATGCCTGACGGAGCCTTTTCCGCTGCTGCGGGAGCAACCACGGCAGGCTTGAGTTCGTCGGCGATAGTCCTCGCCTGTGCAGACTGCGCGGGTTTATCGGCAGCAGGCGCTTCTTTCCCGGTTGCGTGGGCGGCAGTATTCGCGGTCGTCGGACGCTCAGCCTGGGCTGATTCGTTAGTGTGTACCGGCTTTTGAGGCTGAGTCGATTCATGAGCCTGTGCCGGTTTGGCAGTTTGCGCCGGTTTCTGGGACTGGGCTGACTCATGAGTCGGCACAGATTCCTTGGCTGGCGCAGGCTTACCGATTGGTGCAGGCTTATTAGCCGGTGCCGAACGTTCGGGCTGCGCGGGGGCAGAAGCCTTGACCGACGTATCATTCTGCTCGCTCTTACGAGCGCCTTCCACAGGCTTCACGGCGGGTGCCTGTGCAGCCGGTTTCTCCGCGATATTCCGCTCGGACGCACGATGCTCTTCAGCCGTTTGCGGGTTGGCGGGGGCAGACGAAGACGCCGATTTTACCGAAGCATTATCCTGTGCGGGCTTGGCGTTCCCCGCCACAGGGGCAGCAGGTTGTACAGGTTGTGATTGTACCGGCGCCTGCGACCCTTGCGGTGCAGAAGCAGAAGTATCAGCAGCAGGTGAAGCAGCAGCATTTTTCACGGACATACCGGGCTGTGTGGCCGCGTACGCAGCGCCCGGAGCCGGTGCTGCGGCTGGCGCATCCGAGGAAGAAGCGGGCGCTTCCACACTCATTGACGCACCCTCAGCCGAGGAGGCGGCAGCCGCATCCTGGCCCTGATTCAGAGCGGCTTTCCTCTTTTGCCGGTAGGTGTACATGCACACGAGCCCGGCGAAGGCAAGCTGCAGAATAAGGGCCTGCACAAAGTCAAGCGGCTGAGCCTCACGATTCGCGTCAAAGGGGTCAGCCAGACCCAGCAGCCCAAAGATAAAAATCGAAACATTATTCGCAATATGCAGGCCGATACCGGCTTCAAGACCGCCAGTGTACCAGCACAAGAACCCGGCGATCAGAGCCATCGTCAGCACAGAAAGCAGACCCCACAGTCCATAACCATGCAGCACCATAAAGATAGGCGCTGGAATAATAATTGCCCAAGCGGGGTTCTTCAGCCACCGGCCCACGGTCTGCATGAGATAGCCGCGGAAGAGCAGTTCCTCGGCGTAGCACTGGAACGGAACTATCAACAGAATAAGCACAATGTACAGCCAGAACATGCCGGAATTCAGCGGATGCACGCTGTTCTGCGTGGTCAAAGAACCATCCAGAGCCGCGAACCCTACAAGGTAAAGACCGAAAATGAGGAACCCAAAGCCTAGGAAAACACTCAAATAGGACCACCGCATGCGGCCCGCAATGGAGTGAATTAGACCTAAGGGTTTGAAGTTGGTAATCAGGCGCGCAATAAAAATCGCCGGAATCACCGGAATGACGGTGCTAAGGAACGCAATAAAAACAAGCGGGGTTTTAAAAACGTTCGCGTAAACACGCTGTAGATCGGTCAGGTGATCGTAAGGGACGCGCAGCATCACGGCGGATGCCAGCAGCGCAAAGCTCACCATCAGCAGGAGCACAAAATAGATGCCGGCAATCAGCAAGCCCTCAAGAACCGGGGTGAACCAACGCGCACGCGGGTTCACATGCGATAACCGGTGATAGGGCAGCTCGCTAGCGCGTTCCAGAAGTTCCTTACGGGTAAGGCGGTTACTCCTGTAATACTCAGCGGAGGCGAAGGTAGACTCAGCGCCGTACCCGTAACTTTCTGCCTGATGCGGGCTCAGCATCGTGGGCATATTTTGGGTATTAGTGACTGCGCCAGGTGGTTGGTTTGTTGGAATGAACTCAGAACCGTGATGTCCGGGTTCCTGCTGGTGATTAGTGCTCATAGTATCCATAATAGAGGGGACCCTCCCCCGAATGTCACACCGGGGCCATCTGTGCAGGTTGCCTTACGGTGTAATAATTTACCTGCCTATGAACTTTTCGGGCTTATATTTTATGGGAAATATGCCATAATTTGAGGGTTACCGTAGTTTAAAATTTGAGGCTACTCGTGCCTACGCTTCCGGGTGTTTTTGGCGCCAGTAGTGAAGGAAGGTTCAGATGGCTCTCGTCTTCAATCCGCCCCCAAATTGGCCCAAACCGCCTGCCGGGTGGTCTCCTACCCCGACGTGGCGGCCCGATCCCGCATGGGGTCCTGTTCCCGAAGGTTGGCAGCTGTGGATTGAGGAGCCCGAGCCTGAGAATGAGCAGGCACCCTCGACGGCGGAGTCTTCATCTGCCGCATCGGGCTCTTCTGAGGGTTCTTCCAGCGCGAAGCCCTCGCCATCGTCAAGCTCTGAGCAGAGCGGTGAGTCTGCGCAGGATTCTGCCCCGAAGCAGCGTACCGCGCCGACTATTTCCGAACAGTTTGCCGAGCAGAAAACTTCCCATCAGCAGACCCCTGAGCAGAAGACTCAGGCGGAGTCTGCCCATGCTCAGGATGCGGCATCAGCCGGTTCCGAGTCGCGCGAGGTCGCGGGTGAGCGTGCGGGCGCATCCGGTTCCGGTGCAGCGGCAGGCTCTTCAGCCGATTCGCAGGTGCGTTCCGAGCAGAGCGTTTCTGAGACCCCCGTGAACCGTCAGAGCGGCACCGCCGAGGCTCCAAAGCCTCAGGTTTCGGAGCCTACCCGCGAGACCGCTCGCGATACCCACAATGCCCCATCCGCGCCGGAGGCAAGCGCACAGCAGCCGGGAGTCGCGCAAGGTTCGGGTGTTTCTTACGATGCGCGAGAGCCCCTCAGCGACGCACAGGATTCTCAGGGGTCCGCAGGTTCTGCCGCTGCAGCAGGTGCCGAACAGCCCGAGGCTGCACGACAGGAGCCTGTATCTTCAGAGTCCGCACAGCAGCAGGTTCCTTCACGCGAGTCGCGCCCCGAGCAGTCTTCGGGTCAGTCGCAGGGTAAGCCTACGGATGCACGCCCCCAGTCCGATGCGCGCGATTCGGCTGATTCGCGTGGTACCGAGGCTCAGGCATCTTCCCGACCGGCTACTCCCCCGCGCGGCACTTCCCAGGTTCCTCCCACGCAGCAGCGTTTTGAGGGGCAGTCTCAGGCTCCCGTGAATCAGCAGCAGTCGGGCTTTGCCGCGCAGAGTTCTCAGGAGCAGAACGCTCAGAACCGGGGTCAGCAGTCTCAGCCGCAGCAGCCCGCTCAGTCTCAACAGCCCGGGCAATCTCAGCAGCCGCGGTCTTTTGAGGCCCAGCGCCAGCAAGAATTTGCCCAGCGTCAGCAACAGGAGTCTACACAGCGCCAGCAGAGCTTCAATCAACAGCAGGGCTCTGGCTCTGATCAGCCTCAGCAGGATTTTGCGCAGCGTCAATCGAGTTCAAACGTTTCGCAGTCTCAGACGCCGGGAAGCGGCTCTCAGCAGCAGGGATTTGCATCGCAGAATTCCCAGCAGAATTTTGGTGCTCAGTCTCAGCAGGCCGCACAGTCACAGCAGGGCTTTGGCGGTCAGGCTCAGCAGAATCGGGCGCCTCAAGCCCAGGGTTCTCAGAACCAGCAGCAGCCTCGCGGGTTTGATGCGCAGGCTCCTCAGCCTTGGCAGAATCAGCCCGGTCAACAGCAGTTCAGCCAGTCCCGTGAGCAGAATCAGTCTCAGCCGCAGCAGCCCGCACAGTCTCAGCAGGGTCAACAGCCGCAGTCTTTTGAGGCCCAGCGTCAGCAGCAGGATTCTACACAGCGCCAGCAGAACTTCAACCAGCAACAGCAGGGCTCTGAGCAGCGTCAAGGTTTTGTGCAGCAGAACCAGGGCTCCGAGCAGCAGGGATTTGCCGGGCAGAACGCCCAGGAGCGAAGCGCTCAAGCGCAGGATCCGCGAAGCCAGAGCCCCCAAAGCCAGGGCGCTCAGAACCGAGATACCCAGGGTCAGAGTGCCCCGAATCAGGGTTCGCAGGCGCAGCAGTCCCAGAGTCGAGAGCAGCAGAGCCAGCAGGGATTCGCTCAGCCGCAGTCTCAGCAGCAGCAATCCGGCCAGGTACGGCCCGGACAATCCCAGCCAGGATATTCTCAGCCCGGTCAGCATCAGCAGGGTCAGGATCGGTCACGCTCGGGCTTTGGTGCGGGTGCCGCCGCTGGTGCTGTCGCAGGCGCCGCAGCGGGCGCGGGTGCAGCGGCCTCCTCCGGGGCGGGCGCATCCGGCGCTTCGGCTCAGCAGCAGGGTTCTCAGAACCAAAATACGCAGAGTCAGAATGCCCAACAGGATCAGAGCTCTCAGTCGGGACAGAATCAGCAGCACTCGGTGCAGAACGCTTCGAACCAGCAGGGTAACCAGTTCCAGGGGCAGGGTCAGCCCAACCAATTCCAGGGCTCGCAGTCGCAGCAGAACCAGCCTCAGCAGGGTCAGTACCAGGCCGGTCAATCGCAGCAGTTCCAGCAGCAGAACGGTGCTCAGAATAATAACGTTCAGAACAGCGGTTTTGCTCAGGGTTCGTACAATCAGAACCAGTCGAACCAGAATCAGCAATACTCCGAGTCAAACACCTCGGATGCGCTCAACGGGTTCACTGCGGCGGCAGCATCCGGGTTCAGCGATTCACCGTATGCAAACGGTCAGACTCCCTTCAACCAGCCCGAGAAGCCGAAGCGCCCGTTCTTTGCGACTCCCGCCGGGTGGAGCGTAATTGCCGGTGCTGTGGCGCTGTTGATTATTATCATTCTGGTGCTGATTTTCACCCTGCCGCGCGGATCTTCCAATGCAGCAGCATCGGAAAGCCCCGCCGAGTCATCATCGGCAGCCCAGGCATCGTCAGAGAGCTCGGCAAGCTCATCGCCCGCCGAGCTGAAGAATGTTGAAGCGAAACTGCCCAGCGGCGATTTCAAGGAGTACAAGGGCAAAGATAAGCAGACCATCGATATCGAGAAGCCCAAGGGCAACGATTCGAAGGCTATCGTCTACTATGAGTTCACCCCCTCCAAAGAATCCAACTCGCGCCATTCCCTGGAGGGGCGCACGGGGGACGATAAAACTTCCAGCTTCGCTCTGTACACCTCCGCGCTGACCAAAGATAAAATCTCGGGCACCCTGTGGATGGACTTGAAGACTTCCAGCCCCACCCGCAAGGTGAATGTCGATAGTGAGGGCGAATGGCTTATTCGCGTCTACGATGCTTCCTCCGCACCCAAGATTTCTAAGGGTGAGAAGATCAGCGCCGCGTTCAACTCCTACGCCGTGATCTACTCGGGCGGCTCGGGTACTTTGGAGGCTGGCTACGAGCGCAGGCCGGTAATGAACCTGCGCGTGATGGATGCGGCCCGCTCGAACGATGTCATCTTGGAATCCAGCACCTCAGAGTTCCAGGGCACCGCGAAGTTTGACGCCTCCGAAGATGTTTACTTGGCGATTAACTCCTTCCAGGGCACCTGGAACGTCGGTATTCGCTAGGTAGCCGATAACTTCTTGGTCTAAACCGAGATAGAGAAGACCCCCGCATCGTGATCAACGATGCGGGGGGCTTCTGCGCGGTTCGCAAGGCTATGCCGAGTTCGGGGCGTTTGCCGACTCTGCTGCAGGTTTGACCGAAGCGCTGCGTGCTTTCGGGGTGAGGGCCGCCCACCCCCACAGCAGAACGGTCACGATAAAGAGGCACACGATCGGCGTGCCACCCAGCGCAACACCCGGCGCAGCCAAGAATTCGAGCCCGTTCATATTCCACTGAGTCATGCCGCCGAGCACGCGCGGGGAAATATAGAGCCCCACAACGCCCACCCAGGTCAGGATGCGCGCCACAGTCATCGCAGCGGGCGGCAGGTATGTGAAGAACTCGCCGAATGCATCCACAATAAGCACGAGAACCAGAAGCGGCAGAAGCACGTTATGATGCGACCAGCTGATCGGCGAGAGGCTGACCATGAGGAACCCGGTCACGGCAACCTGGGCGAGAGCCTTGTTGCGGCGTTCGAGCTGATAGAGAATCGCGGCGGTGAGCACGACGGAGAGCACCGCCAGCAGGTAGAAACAGAGCTTGGCGGCGGTTCCGTTCAGCCCATAGTGCATGAGCCAGCCCTGAATCGAAATATTATCGACGAAGTTAATATCGCCCACACGCGAAGGATCTGAAACTGCGTGGAACCAGTACTGCGGGGCTTCTTGCGGCAGTAGCACAAAGCCGAGGGCAATGGTGGCGAGGAAGGTTGCACCGAGGGTGATAATGCCCTTCCAGTCGCGGCGCACCAGCAGAATAAGTCCGAATACGAGCGGGGTCAGTTTCAAACCGCCAGCGATACCGATAAGTACTCCGCGCGGCACACGTGTTGCCGGGCGCAGAAAATCGGCAAGAATTAGCACCATAATGATGGGGTTAATCTGCATAAGGTCGAAGGTACGCCGCCAGGGGCCGCAGAGCATTACCACTATGGTGAGTGCGGCGATCGTGCCGTAACGCCCGAGCTTATCCTGAAGCGGTAAGGGTCGGTTATTCGCATTGGCATAGGAGTACATGATGCTGGAGAGCCACCAGGCGGCGGCGGTCGTAATAAGCACCATAATCGCCATACCCACCTTGAGCGGTATGAAAGCGAACGGCAGGAAGACTAGCGCCGCAAAGGGCGGGTAGGTGAACGGCAAATCCAGCACGCCGATGCTCACCATAGCGCGCCCATAAAGTTCTTTGTCGAAGCCTTCATTATCGAAAATGGTCATGGCACCCATGCGGTAGATCGAAAAATCCAGACCGCCGTAGGTGTTCACGAAGGCTTCAAAAATATAGCCGCCCACCACCATGAGGATGAGCGCCACTACTGCAAGTTTGCCCAGAACCGGAGTCTGGGCGCGGGATTCAGTCATGGCGTATTAGTACCTGTCTTACTGAGCTGAAGTTCTCGCCCTTTAGTGTAGCGTGGATATTCTGTTCACCGAAAGATTATATTCCTCTTCAGGCATATACCCAGATGAGAGCCTGTCTTTCTGGGGCGACATATGCTTGCGTTAAATATATTGATTAGGTCGCGGGATGCACGCACCAATCACTGACGTGCAGCGAATGCGGTTCCTCACCCTATGCGAACAAGCCACCCACGTTATATTCCAAATACAAAATATATACTAGTCAGAAGTCTTTTCCGAAGGTTTTTCGGGCTCAGGTTTCGTGCTGTCGTGAGTCTTACCCTGAGAACTCTGCCCGGAAGACTCGGCGCCTTCACGCGGCTTCACCTTCGCTACCAAGTGTGTACCGCGTTGAGTTCGAGCGCGCCGCAGTCCATGACCTGCCGGTTTTGCTGCCGCCGAAGATTTCGCCGCGGGTTTTTCATCGGTTTTTACGGAGGCAGCATCGTCGCTGCCCTCGGCGGGCGCATCCTGATCGGAAGATTCGGGGTCTTCGCTATCGTCCTGAACCTTCGCCTTCTTGGGCATCTCGGCGATGCGCACCGCAACCTCTAAGGCAAGCACCGCAAACGACGCATAGTAGACGATAATCGAGGGGTACAGATAAGGATTTTTCTGATTTACCCCCACCATCGTGACGGCGAAAACTGCCAGCTCAAGGACCACCACCACAAGCTGTTTGGCAGACCCGCCCGGATTCCTCATCATCAGGTACAACGCCATCAGCGTAAAGAGAACGGGAAAGAAGATCTGCCCCGCCACCGCCATTCCATCTTGGTCATAAGCGTAAATAGCGAGCGCTTGCATCACAGCGGCAACGGCGGCGAGGGGGGCGAGAGTCAGATACTTCATAGGGCTATTCTAGCGTTTACCACTCGCCGGTACCGTACTGTATGACGGCTCACGCAAAGCCAAAATTCGCATGATTCGGGCAATATAATGGAACTATATGCACTGTGACTAAAAGCGATCGAAAGACAACACCGTGAGCGAGAATCCCCATAACCCCACTCCCCCGGGTTCTGACTCAGAAGGATCAACCGGCCGCGATACCGGTCGTGGCGGCGCATCCTCAAAGCCGAGCGCGGCGCAAAGTTCTGCACGGTCCGGGGCCGATGTTTCAGGTTCCGGCAACGATGGACTCACGATTGGGATGCGCCCCACCGAACTCCCCGGCGCCTCGCTAACGCCCGAGGAGATTGCTAAGCGCGCCTCCGGTCGGGGTAGTTGGCACCGCCGCGCATCGAAACCGGTATCGTACTGGATGTTTGGCGTTATTATCGCAATTCTGGTGCATCGCTTTATCCCCAAGGGCGGCTGGCTGATTGTGCATATGGTGACTTTGGGGCTGATTACGAATTCGATTCTGATCTGGAGTCAGCACTTCACCGAAGCGCTCATGAAGATTAAGATCCCTGATTCGGCTCGCGGTATTCAGGTCACACGTATTTTTGCACTTAACGGCGGCATTGTGCTGCTGATGGCGGGCATGATTCTGCAGGATCTCATGCCGCAGTTCTATCCCCTGACGGTTGTCGGGGCGCTGGTGGTGGGTGCTATGGTCGCCTGGCATGGCTATGCGCTTCTTCGCCAGATCAAACAGGCGCTTCCCTCGCGGTTTGGCGCTACGATTCGTTTCTATATCGCCGCAGCCTTCCTGCTTCCCGTCGGTGCCGTGCTGGGCGCGATGACGGCACTGCCTGGTTTGCGGGGCACGCTGCATTCGCAGTTTATGCTTGCGCATGAGGCCGTGAATGTTCTCGGGTTCGTGGGTATTACGGTGGTTGGTACCCTGATTACGTTCTGGCCTACGATGCTGCGCACCAAGATGGTCGAAAATGCCTTGGGAACTAGCGTGCGCGCCCTCATTCTGATGTGTGTGGGCGTTGGGGTTACCACGCTCGCTTCACTCTTCGGGATGCGCCCCCTCGCGGGCGCGGGCCTGCTCGTGTACCTGCTGGGGCTGCTGATCGTGGCGTGGGTGATGGTGCGAACCCTTCGTACGAAGCGTCCCACAGAGTTCCCACCAATGTCGGTGGGTGCAGGTTTTATCTGGCTTATTATCGGCGTGGTGTGGACTGCTGGCTTGGTGTTCACCACCCCGTTTGAGGAGCTTCGCATGAGCGAGGTAACCCCCATTTTCGTGGCGGGTTTCCTGCTTCAGGTGCTTCTGGGGGCTATGAGTTACCTGCTTCCCCAGCGTATGGGCGGCGGACCCGCCGTGGTGCGCGCATCCAATAAGGAGTTCAGTAGGCTTGCCGCCGGGCGCGTGACGGTTGTGAACTTGAGCCTTATTATTTTCATGCTGCCGAATGCGCTCACGGGTTCTTGGGTGAAGGTCGCTGTCTCTGCCGTGGGTGCGCTCGGTTTGGCTTCGTTCCTGCCGTTTATGGTGCGCGGCGTTAAGGCTTCGGTCAATACTCGTAAAGAGATGATGGCGGCGCGGGCGCGCGGCGAGAAGCCTGCCCCTGTCACGGAGGTCAAACAGGAACCTGTGAATCATACCCGGCAGACCCTTTTCGGTGCGCTTGCTGTGATTCTGGCGCTGACCTTGGGTATTGCGGCCGATCCCAGCTCAGTAGGATTCAACTTTATAGGCGGTTCTACGGCGACCGGCACAGGGCAGACCACAACGCTGAAGGTCAAGGCAACCTCGAATTACCGGTTTACGCCCGATACCGCGCAGGTTCCGGTGGGTAACCGCCTGGTGATTGAGGTGACGAACGACGATCAGGGCATGACCCACGACCTCACCTTCGCCAACGGTGCGAAGACCGGAACGCTGAACCCCGGCGAGACGAAGAGCGTGGATGTTGGCGTGGTGACCTCTGACCTTGAGGGTTGGTGCTCGGTGGCCGGGCACCGCCAGCAGGGCATGGTATTTCACGTGAAAACCACCGGCAATAACCTGCAGGCGAACGGGCATCACGGGGGCAGCTCCGGCGGTAATAACGGGTCAAATGGCTCGGGCACAAATGCGAATCTGCTGACCGCGCAGAACGCGAATATTGATATGCACGCATCCCCCGGCAAGGACTATGAGCGCCGTGATCCGGTGCTGCGTCCCGTGCCTGCGGGCGAGAAACGTGACGGTAAGACTGTTCACAAGATGACCATGGATGTACAGGAGCTCGACCGTGAAATTGCACCCGGGCTTGACGTAAAGGCGTGGACATTCAACGGTTCGTATATGGGCCCGGTGCTGCACGGTAAGCTGGGCGATGTCTTCGAGATTACCCTGGAGAACAACGGTTCGATGGGGCATTCGCTCGACTTCCACGCGGGCATGGTTTCGCCCGATAACACGATGAAAACCATTGCCCCGGGCGAGAAGCTGACCTACCGTTTTGAGGCTACCGGCTCTGGTATTTGGCTGTACCACTGCTCGACCGCGCCCATGAGTCTGCATATGGCGGCGGGCATGTATGGTGCCGTGATTATCGACCCGCCGAATCTGGAACCGGTAGATCATGAGTATGTGATGGTTCAGAATGAAACATACCTGACCGATACGGGGCAGACTGCGGCTGACGGTAATAAACTTGCCGAAGTTTCCTCTGACGGCATTGCGGCGGGCACCCCCTCGCTCACCATGTTCAATGGGCACGCCACCCAGTATGTGAATCAGCCTTTGGAGGTGAAAACAGGCGAGCGCGTGCGCATCTGGCTGCTGGCTGCGGGACCGTCGAAGGGCATGAGTTTCCACGTGGTCGGCTCGCAATTTGACACCGTCTATAAGGAGGGCGGCTACCTGCTGCGGGACGGCAGAGATCCATACGGAGAAAGCGGAGGTCACTCGCAGGCGCTCGATCTGGACTCGGCGCAGGGCGGGTTCGTTGAGATGCAGTTCCGCGAACCCGGCACATACACGTTCGTGAACCACCGGTTTGCCGAGATGGAACGCGGCGCCATGGGGCACATCAAGGTGACGGATAAGTAGTCCGGGCAGTCGGGGAGGTGGCGGGATTATATCTGTCGACTCCCTGCTCCCCCCCCCCTTACTGTCTTCCCATACTTTTGTCATGGTTGTGATCCTTTTCAAAGCACAACCATGACAAAAGTATGGGCTCAGCGGTACTAGCTAGCTGCCGAGTCCTTCCACCGGCGACATCCGAGCCGAGCGTGCTGCTGGCAGAGCGGATGCAACCAGCGCCGAAGCAAGACCTACCAGCAATATCAACGCCAGACCCAGATACGGCAGATCCGGCACGAACTCCACCTTTTGGTCTGTTGCAGCAAGCACCACCTTTGCGCTCACGCTACCGATAAACACACCCCCAAGGATACCCAACACCACTGCGCCCAGGGTGATCAGTACTGCCTCCGCCGAAATCATGCGGCGCAGCTGCTTGCGGGAGAGCCCCAACGCGCGCAGCATCGCATTCTCGCGGCGGCGTTCATTGACCGAGAGAGTCATCGTATTTGCCACGCCGATCACCGAGATCACCACGGCAAGGGCGAGAAGACCCAAGGTAATCCCCAGCATGATCGTCAGAACCTGATCGAGCTGACTGCGCTGTTGTAGACCGCCGGTGAATTCGTTGCCGTCATTAGCCTTATTAAGCTGATCCTGTAGCGTGGAGTTCTCAGTAGCGGTCAGCGGGGATTTAGCGTGTACCAGCACCATAGTCTCCGCCCCGGCTGAGGGATTCATACCCCCTGGGGCAGCGGATGCGCCCCGCTGCCCCTGCACGGCTGAGCCTTGGGGCTGTTCCCCAGCTTCTCCGGGCTGCTGCAGAGTCAAGGGTTGCGGGTCATCCGGGTTCTGCAGTTTAGCACCGGTGGCTGGGTTCACCACGTACAGATTCGCGATCTTACTGGTCGACTTAATAGGCTTGAGCTCTATCTCTCCTAAGGGTCCGCGTGCCTTCAGGCGGGTGGAATCGTCAAAGCCCGCATTGTTATACAGGGATTCGGGCACGAGCACCGTGTTATCTTCAGTCGGGTACTTGCCCTCAGCCGGAATAACCTTGGCGAAGTCTTCCTGGCTGAGCGCCACCATACTCGCGGTGTTGCTCATTGACTGGCTGCCGTCTTTCGACGTGAGGGTGTACTCTAGGGCACCGGCGGCTGGAGCCACCGCAACGCTTTCGACATTCTTAATCCCCTGCACTTTATCGGCAACCGAGTGCGCCTTGGCAAGGCTCTCAGCCCCCGTGCCACCACCGGTCCCGTAGATTGCCGTCGCCGAGACGGGATAGGCACGTTCCAAGGATTTCGCCGTAGATGCGGTCATAATGGAGTACCCACTCAGTACGGCAGAAACCACAAGCACACCCACCAACACGGCACGCCCAGTCGAAACCGTGCGCTTGGGCGAACGTAGCGCGTTAGCGACTGCTAGGTTCCCGGTCTGGGAGCGAATCACCGAACCAAACACGCGAATCAGCGGCGCTAACAACCACGGCAGGAGTAAGAACACGGCAACGCCCAAAAGCAACGCCGCGACCATGACCAACAGCACCCCAGCGCCGCTTTGTTGCATACCTGCATCCGGTGTGCCGGTCAGACTCAGCGACTGCCACACTGCTGCTGCCCCTGCAACGGCGGCGATAAGACCCAGGATCAGACCCGCAATGCTCGGCTTCTTCACGGCTTGGGCGGTCCCTTCCCCTAAGGCGCTGATGGGTGAAATATTCAGGGCGCTACGTGCCGGGGCGAGCGACGCAACAACCGTCACGAGCGTGCAGACCACCACACCCACAATGAGCGCCATCGGATTATACGAGACCATGAAATCTTTAAACAGCACGCCGACGAGCGCCGCGACCGGATAGACGAGCGCAGCGCCGATAGCGGAGAAAACAACCCCCACCACGAGCGCCTCAACTAAGAGCATGCGCACCAGGGATTTCCCGTGCGCCCCCAGGGTGCGCAGTAGCGCCAACTCGCGGATGCGTTGACCGACCAGCACTGCGAACGTATTCGAGATAACGAAAGATGAGACCAGCAGGGCGAGCGCCGCGAACGCCCCTAGAATCACGCCGATAAAGGCAAAGAATTGTGAGGTTTCTTCTTTGAGATCCTGCAGGTACTCCCCACCTGACTTCGCCACGGGTTCGGTATTCTGATCACCGGTAGCTAGCTTTTTCTGTAGCTCGGTGCGTGCGTGGGCGTCATCGTCACCTTTGAACTGGACGAACGTCATGCTAGGGTGCGGTAGCTGTGCCGCCTCCATAGATTTCGGGTCAAGCTGTTTGAGCGCCTCATCTGCCGCGTTCTGATAGGAGGTACCACCAATATAAACGTTATCGTTTGAGAATGAGCCGGAGAACCCGGTGTCGAAAATGCCAGCAATGGTGTATTCCTTGGTGGCACCGGTATTAGGGTCGGTAATAGCTGCCACAACATCCGGTGAGATCACCGTTGAGCCAAGGTGCAGGTTGTGTTTTTCAGCGAATTCTTTTGAGATCAACAGCTCGGTGTCTGTGCCCGGCAGTTTGCCGTCAATGGGGAAGGGGAAGAGCTCGGTGTCGGTGGGAGCCGGTGTATACCGCACCTTTGCTGAGTTTTCTCCGGTGCCGAGTTTACCCTGCCCGTCATATATGACCCAGGTGCGCTGAACCGAAGGGTCGTTGGTGATCGTGTCAAGATTTTCGGGCGTGAGGTAATGGTTCGCCGTGTAATTATTTGGGTTGTTAGTTCCCGCCGAGAGGACCACGTTATCGTCCTCTGAGAGCGCATCTCCTATCGCGGCATCCATAGTTCCCTGTAGCGAGCCGAGGAGCACAATAACGGCGGCGATGAAGAATGAGGCAACCGCTATGCCGATGCCGGTCAGAACGTACTTACCTTTAGAAGCGCGCAAGTTAGAGCGCGCCACCGTATTCAGAGATGTATTAGTTCGTTTAGACATAGTAGACATGCGGCTATTTCCCCTCCTGTTAGATGTGCGGATGCTTTACCCTTCCAGCTGTCCCATCGCCTGCAGCACAGCATCATGCGTAGGATTCAACATCTCCCCAGCAATCGCACCATCCTTTAAAAACACCACACGATCAGCATACGAAGCAGCATGCGCATCATGGGTGACCATCAGAATCGTCTGTTTCTGCTCAGTGGCGGCATCCCGCAATAGCCTGAGCACCTCAGCACCCGAATTTGAGTCGAGGTTACCGGTGGGCTCATCAGCAAACACCACCTCCGGGCGCGACAACAGCGCACGCACAATAGCAACACGCTGCTGCTGACCACCTGAAAGCTGTTCGGGGCGATGATCCAACCGATCCGACAGACCGAGAGTTTTGACCAGATATTCACGCCAGGTCGGGTCTGGCTTCTTACCCGCCAACCCCAGCGGCAAATCAATATTCTGCCCAGCGGTCAGGGTAGGCACCAGGTTAAACGCTTGGAAGATGAACCCCACGTGCTCACGCCGGAACTCGGTCAGCTGGTTATCCTTCTGCCCGTACAGTTCGGTGGTACCTATACGGATGCTGGTCTCTGGAATATGATCGGGAGTATCCAGTGTGGCGAGGGTTTGCATCAGCGTTGATTTACCCGAGCCCGAGGGACCCATAATCGCGGTGAACTTACCCCGCTCAAAATCAATAGTGACATTATTCAGGGCATGCACAGTTGCCTCACCCCGACCGTAGGTTTTGAACAGATTTTTGGTGGATACCGCTGGAGTTTCAGTGCTGGTTTCTGTCGTAGTCATATTCTTAATTGTTGCAGTTACCCACCGCAAAACCCTGTATTTATACCAGCGGGGAAAACCCCTACATATTTATAGTTTCCACGGATACCATTAAAGAAAAACCCTCAGTGCTTACACCGATGGCGAGGTTGACTCCGTGGCAAAAATCCGTAAATACGCTCTCATAGCACTAGCGATTGTAGCGTTCTTGACCCTGATGTTCCTGCTCTATAAAGGCACACAGCGGAACGAGGCGACACCCAGCAGAACGGCGACGCCCAGCGTATCCACAAGTCCTGCGCCGGCATCAAGCGCCCCGGTACAGACCCCGCAGGTTTCTGAGCAGAGCGCGCAGGCGGCACCCGCACCGGAACAGCCGCAGCAGTCGCAGGGAGCGCAGGATTCGCCCTCGGAATCTGCTTCGCCATCCGCAACGAATACGACCAAACCGTCTCCGAGCACTTCATCTGACGCTGGGCAGGAACAGCATAAAGCCGATGCTACAAGCGCCGCCCCCAGTGCCAGTGGGTCTGCCAGCGCATCCCCGGAGAAAGAACCTACATGCCCGGAGGACGTCTCCTACCAGCAAGTGGCGGACGGCGAGGTTGACTGCACATTCGACTATTCCAAGGTACGCCTGAATACCATGCAGGAGGCAGAGCAGTACGCACGTAAATGGCTCTACCCCGAACCCGGCACCTATATTCAGGTGCGGGATTACCGCGAAGCTAAGGTCAGGATTCCGGGTATGGATAAGCCACAGAGCGTATTTGTTGTTCGCGCGGTTGCGCGTTCTTCGGAGGATCAAGGCGGCAGTGGAGCCGTCACCTGGAGCGTTATCTGGCCCAACGGTTACTATCTCACCAGCGATGACCTCCCCGACGGTATTGAGGCTCGGTAGGTTCTGGCATATCGGTTCTTGCGGTGCGCATGCACTCTCGTGTTAAAATTTAAGCGGTAGCTAGAGGTGAGCGATTCTTCGCAAAAGTCTTCCGAGCGCCAACTCTTGAAGCCACACTCAGGTGTGGCTTCTCGTATTTAACAGCTTCCCTCTGAATAGGCCGCAGTACGCCTATAAGCCATACATAATTCTGTACATCTATTTTCGCCGAAATTATAGCTTTCCGGTCCGTGAAAACCGCGCCAGTCAGGCTTACTGGGGTGCTAGGCTAGAGGAATGGCGAAGAAGAGCTCACTCAAGACCGCATCCGGCAAGAATATCTTCACGAAAGTGACCGCCGGAGCGCTGGCGCATTGGCAGATTATTGCCTCCGCGCTGCTCCTGGGTACGGGTGTGGTGGGGCTCGCCGCCACCTACGACGACTACTGTGGTATGACCGACTTGACCTACGCCCCGGAAGAGGTGCACGAGGATCTTCGCAAGGCCGGTCAGACAGCGAATATCCGCCCGGGTGTGATCGCGGCGCAGCTTGAAACTGAGAGCCACTGGCGCATCAATGCTGCTTCGAGCGCGGGTGCCCGAGGCGTAGCCCAGTTCACCGATGAGGCTTGGAAGGATTGGGGTAACGGCGGCGATATTCTCGATCCGCACAATTCGATTGATGCGCAGGGCCGGTACCTGGAATCGCTCAAGAAACGGCTGGGCAAATACGCCCATAACGACGACGAGGTACTTGACCTGGCGCTTGCCGGGTACAACGCTGGTCCCGGCGCGGTCGAAAAGTACAAGGGCATTCCGCCCTTCCCCGAGACCCAGAACTATGTGCAGAAGATCCGCGATCTTTCCGAAACAAAATATAAGCTGACCTGCACGCCGGATCACAGGTTTAAACAGTCGCAGATTGTGCGCATTGAAGCTCAGGCTGCCAAGCAAGACTCCACCACTCCGGATGCTCTCGCCGCAGACTCCATACCTGCTGTCGTGCCGTCTTCGCGCACCGGGTCTAAGGAAAGCTAAAACCGCAAGATTCTTATTCATAGATTTTGCGGAAGAATTCCGCCGCCCAGCAGGCTTAGGCTAAAGTACCTGCGGCGCGCGAAGGCAGGATTTGGGGATGCTTTGTCGAGCCTCGTAGCAGGGAGTATCACCGGATTGAGCAATCACCGGAATCGAAGGGCGACCATCTCCGACCGTGGCAGTGACCATAAAAAATTTTCATGCACTAGATATGTCTATCGGCGTGTCACTGACCTGCATGTACCCACTAGCCACCAGATTACGAGGCATACAGCCGTCCGCGTGGAGAGCTAGAATCCTCCACCTTCTATGCACTGGGCATTGCATCAACTGGTGCGTGTACGTAGTGCCAATCGACCGACCCGACCAACCGGGCTGTCGCTTTCTGATTTGTAGAAGCCTTAAAGTGCTTTATTTACATCCTGCGTGGTGTATCTAAAGTGCTTTAAAGCTTCCGCTTCTCTCCCTTCCCTCCCCTCTCTCCCAGGCTGAGTCGAGGTCAAGACCTTGTGAAGTACATGGAGAGAAGCGGAATATAAAGAGAGTCCGAGCGATAGCGAAGTCCACTTAAGCAGACTTAAAAATGAAAAATGAAGCTGCTAGATAGAATAAAAAAGCGGATACACACAGAGGTAAGGCAAATGGGAAATCGCACTGGCGCCAGCTTCGGGGGCAAGCCCGAGGTATCACCTCGCAAAAAAAGGGCAATCGCCCGGAGAAAGCGAGTTGAAGAGAAGGCTTGAGCTAACGGATTCAAAAAGTGGTGGGTTGCTGGGCATGCTAGTTCACATCCACTACGGGGAGACCCGCCCACTACAGCAAACGTGGTTGAATGGCAAAACGCAATTCAGCCCCCTAGCTGAAGAGGTTATCTCTGAGATAGGAATGGTCAGCTCCTCCGTTCGGATGTAGACGTTCCTACAAACGGACAATATACAAATGTTTTCCTTACCCCCTATATTTAAGAATGAAAGCTTTTTCATAAGGAAGGTAGGCATCATGAAAACCAAAAAATCGAAAGAAATTTTCTGGAGCATCATCTCAATTCTCGTAGGCGGAGGAGCCTGGCTAACCATGCAGAATATTTCATGGGGTGTAGTAGACCCCGCGAAAGTC